>TARA_B100001115_G_scaffold184934_1_pt1 | contig 10296 bp, 10 predicted proteins | sample TARA_B100001115 | Tara Oceans TARA_B100001115 (sample SAMEA2622652) | marine metagenome | biome: marine biome (ENVO:00000447); feature: surface water layer (ENVO:00002042); material: "saline water (ENVO:00002010), including plankton (ENVO:xxxxxxxx)" | depth 5 m | reverse complement strand
TTCACCATGATACGTTTTACAACACCGTCGAAGCGGGCACGAATATGACTCAGTGACGCAGGATCATGAACTATCCGCCCAAATGTTCTGGTTGTGAGCGATAATGATCCTGACGCGGCTGAAGCAGTCACGATATCGTGTTCAAGCATCCGTTCTTGAGATAACACTACGTACTCGGGTCTTTCTTCGGCTTCCTCATCGTCATCATCAGCCAGGGCGACAGTAGCAAACAGTAAAGTAAGTAGCATGGCTAACACGCCAAGCAAGTCACGTGCGCTAGTGAGTAATGTAAATTGTGATGTATTCATTATTTTTTCTCTAGTAATTCTGATGATTGAGCAGACGTCGAGGGAGAGTCAGAAAACACGGGAATTCCCGTAAGTGCCTCTAGATCTGCGCTTCGAAGGTGGACTAAGCCTGCGGCTTTTATCAGTGTTCGTTGCATATCGATGAGTTGCTGTTGCGTTGTCACCCACTCTATATAGTTGTAGCGACCACTTTCATAGCCATCCCGCGCCAATTTCAATGCAGATTCCAATGTGGGAACGACATTGTCTTGAAGGGTCGTAACAGTGAGCAAGGCTTGGTCTTTTGCGCTAATGACTTGATTTAATTGGCGAGTGAGTTCACGAATTTTCGCTTGTTTTTGATAGTCGATACTGTCAAGCAATGCGCGCTGTTGTTCGTATTCTCCTAGATTCCGCTGCTTGGTATTTAACGGCACCGAAATACTGGCGACTAACGCTGTGTCATTAATTCCCTGCATTCTTCGGATACCGGCTTCCCACGCAATGTCGAACTGCTGACTGGCCTGAACCACTCTCAATCTGGCCTCTTGTACCCGATAGTTATCAGCATAAAGCAGAACGTGTGGATTGCTTTGAAGCTGTGAAAGCATATGTTCAAGTGATAGTGAATTTGGAAACGATAACAGTGTCCCTTCAACTTCCGCAAACGCAGCGTTAGTGTCACCCCACATGATGGCCAGGTCGCGTTTATACTCATTGAGTTTTTGTTCACTTATCAATAACGACAAACGCGCCTGCGACAACGCTGACTCTGCACGTTTTTTCTCAAGTGGTGAAGAAGCCCCCGCTTCAACCCGTGTAGAGACTGTCTGAAGCATTGTGCGAGCCAGCATTTCAGCTCGTTGCTCAGTCTTGTGCAACGCTTGTTGGACAATGACATTGATATATCGTCGAGTTGTTTCACCCAAGATGTCCAGCGTACGAATGCGCCGTTGTGTAAGCAGTTGTGCTTTTTTTGAACTCACCACATTCATTCGGCCGCTGACTTTATCTCCAAGCTCGATGACCGACGATAAGGTCAGTGTCAATTCGGCATCTTTGATACCAGACACTTCGCCTGTTCCCAACACATTTTCAACTTCAACCCCAACAGACATTTCAGGTCGTAAGCTGGCCATTTTTGATTCACCATCCAAAGCCGAAGATTTAAATTCGAACACAACTAAATCTGGGTTGTTTGATAATGTGCGTTTGAGCGCATTTTCAAGCGTGATTGAAGACTTTTGCGCATTGGCAGATTGAACAGATATGCTCATGGTTACCAGTACAGCAGATATCAATTTCAGATACGCTGAGCTAGCTTTTTTTATGCCCAATGGGCGAGAAGAACTCATAAAAGAACCTTTTTTTCATAAGATAACGACATACATGGATAGCGCCCATGCAAACATATAGGAGGGAATGGATTAATGTTGAGGTGGGCGCAAAAGGCCTTTGACTAGGCCGTCAGTGACGTTGCGGGAATAACTGTATTGATTGGTACATAACGGTTTAGCTACGTCATTTATTGGGTGTTGTGCCAGAAACTTAATCTGTCCACATTGACACAGCACACAATGGAAACACTTAGACTCTTCACTCGACGTATCATCAGCATTTACATTTTTTTCGGGAACATCATAAGTGCCTATGGACTTTGATTGTTCAGGGACTGACGATACCTCCGCCGGGTAGTCATCGCATTGAGCGGCGAACGAAAAGCCCGATTGACACATGAGCAAAGTAATAAGTAGCCATGCCAACCTACGCAATTTTGATGTGCAATTAAAAATTGGCATGTTCTTATCAACTTTGCGCATTAAGCGCTCGCTGTCTTTCATTTCCAGCCTCTTCGAGGATCATTTTTGCCCCGCGCAACACAACGCACGAAACTATCACACCGATAACCAGATCAGGCCATCGAGAATCGAGCCAAAACACCAAAACGCCAGCAAAAATAACGCCTAAGTTGGCAATCACATCGTTGGCTGAAAATATCCAGCTTGCCCGCATATGCACTTCTTCATTTCTTTGTTTGCGTATGATCACAAGACAAATGACATTAGCAACCAGTGCAACTGCCCCCATAGCCATCATTAGTCCCGATACAGGTTCGCTACCGTAAATTGACCGTCTTACAATATCAATGATAATCAACAGACCCAGTGCCATCTGAAAAAAGCCGCTAATTCTAGCCGCATTCGCTTTGTGTAATAGCGATTTACCAATTGCATAAAGGGCAACACCATAGACAACTGCGTCGGCGAGCATATCAAGTGAATCGGCTATTAATGCGGTTGAATCAGCAAGCAACCCGATCCCCATTTCTATAACAAACATTGTCGCGTTTATTCCCAAAAGCCAATACAAAACCTGTCGTTGAGACTGGTCTTTTATTTCAACTTCGCACCCACATCCGCTCATTAGAAACACACTCTTTACTGATGAATGACATGAGTATAAAGTCTATACTTGGTATAGAGTCAACGGTTAGGAGAAAAAAATGAAAATTGGTGATGTCGCAAAGACGACAGGTTGTAGTATTCAGACCATTCGTTTTTATGAAAAGAAAGGGCTCTTGCCTGAGCTTAAGCGCTCAAGTGGAAATTATCGTGTCTACGACAAGGGGACTATTGAACAACTCCTGTTTATTAAACAGTGCCGTTCATTAGATATGTCTATCACGGAAGTAAAGACGCTCATGGACAGCCGTTCGAGGCCAGATCAGAGCTGTTCAAATATCAATACGTTAATAGCTAAGCATTTATCAGACGTCATTATTCGCATTGAAGAGCTAAACGCATTAAAGTCATCACTCGAAAATATGGCGTCAAAGTGTGATCAAAACAAAACCATTAGGGACTGTGGCATTTTAAATTATTTACACACTTAAAAGTGTAAGAAGCACACAGTTTCACTGTGCGCACTCGCCTTAACGTGTATCTATCGGCTAACATTCGTTATGTGTATAGATTTGTGAAGCAAAAAATACTAGCCTGAACTTTTGATAATGAGTCAGCCATGCATATTCATTTGTGGCCCTACAAAGCGATTTACATGGGAGTCAGTCCTGATAATGATGTTCATGCACATCATGCAGTCCAAATTTGCATTGGTTTAGACAAAAACATCTCTGTTCAAAATTATAGAACAAAAATGATTCACACTGGGCACTGTATCGTTATTTTCGAAGATGTCCCTCACAAGCTATTTGCGCAGGCTGGTCAAATTGTAGTCATCTATTTAGAGCCTGAAGATAGGCAAAACCAACAATTTCTAACTGCCTTACGTCAAGCCAGGAGTGATGGAATTAATACTCTGCCGCTTAAAGGCAAAGACTTGGGATCTATCTCCCAGCAACTATTTACAGACGTCGATATCGAAAAGCTGTGGAAAACAGTAAATGAAGCAATAGGTCTAGTTTACAGTCCTTCGCCTTCTCCGCGCCCAGAGGATAAACGGGTACGAGCCGTCATCGACATTATTGCTTCGCAGCGAGGTTGTGCAATCGATATGGCGTTTTTATCATCGAAGGTTTTCTTGTCCCCAAGTCGTCTAACACATCTTTTTAAGCAAGAAGTGGGTATACCTATTAGTCGTTTTATTGTCTGGTGGCGTGTGCGCGCCGCAATAGAACAACTGAGTAAGTCAGCAACATTGACTGAGGCTGCCCATGCTTCGGGTTTTTCTGACTTACCTCATATGAGTAAAACGTTTAAACAGCTGTTTGGATTTGCACCTTCCTCGTTATTCAAACCGCACACCATTAAAATTCACAGTAATTAGCCGTTTGATACAAGCCGAATCAAGTTTGACTAGGGAATAATATACGCATCAATAAAAACGCGAATGTGTAAATACTATGAGAACGTTGGTCCAATGGATGTTCAGTCCATTATTTTTTTTAAGCTTTATCTTTGCTGCAACCAGTATTTCCCAAAACACAGGATCTCCAGCTTGGCTTATTCCCCTGCTTTTATTCGCCATCGCCTTATCTTTTGTAGCTGAGAAATGGTTACCATATGAAAAAGCATGGAATACACCGCAGGGAGATTTCGGGCGAGATATAGTGCATGCCATTGTCAATGAAGGCTCTTTGGCTCTCACGGTCGCGTTTATCCCAATAATGACCGCGATAGTGCCCCACTTCAGTATTTGGCCTCACCATTGGCCACTACTAGTACAACTTGGCTTTGCCATCATCGTCGCTGACTTTGGGATAACGATGGCACATTATTTTAGCCATAAATATAGCATGCTGTGGCGTTTACATGCGGTTCATCATAGCATCAAACGAATGTATGGGTTTAATGGGCTATTGAAGCACCCCCTTCACCAAGCGATTGAACTAAGTGCAGGTACACTTCCATTACTTTTAATAGGCATGCCCATAGAAATCGGCGCTTTGTTAGGGTTTAGTGCTGCCTTACAGTTGATGTTGCAACACTCAAACATTGATATGCGGCTTGGCCCGCTAAAATATATTTGGGCTGTTGCTGCAGGTCACCGGCATCATCACGTAAAAGACGGTACCAGAGGTGACGTTAATTTTGGGTTGTTTACACATTTATGGGATCACCTCCTTGGCACATTCGTCACCAATTCTAATGAACGACCCTCACCACGTAATGGGGAGCTAGGAATTGGTAGTCAACCTAATTACCCACAAAATTATATCTCGCAGCTTTTTCAGCCTTTTAAGTGAAAGATTTAGCTTTTGGTTTTCTAATCAACTGCTCGACAATTGCTGCTCCAGACTATTATTCATGAGGAATATTACAAACATGTAATCAAACAGTAATAGCAGCGTCATGAGTTAATTACTTATGTTCGGTAGCCTAACTTAGCAGTTATCGTTATTTCGAGGAAAAACAAATGCAAATTGAGCAATTCAGTGACATTTTAGAGTGGACAGCTAATTACCATAAGGCTCTCGCTGAACAACTGCATTGCTGTTGTAAGAAGACGGATTTGAACAAACTTGTACTCGATTATCTCGCAATGCATGAAAACCACCTAAGTAAGCTGATCTTAGCCTTCAAAAACTTAGGTAAAACCGGAGAATTGGATACTTATTTTGTTGAGTACATAAACGATAAGCCTGACATACCTTTGCTGTGTCCGCCTAACCTAGATGATTGCACTACTTATGAACAGGTCATAGAGCACGTTATGAAACGCCATCAACAAATTATCGAATTATTTTCGTATCTAAGGAAGCAAATGGTCGTTGGGCATCAAATAGAACTACTTGATTCTATTATAGAAACCGAACAACAAGAGATTAAAATAATGGCACATGGTATTAACCGAGCGCACGAATTATAAGCCTTTCATTGGATTCATAAACTATGGAGTGAGGTTGTGAGGAAGCACCAACACAAGTCAAATTACAAAGAAGGAAGTCTCAGTCTTATTGGCGCGGTTGCAATGGGTACAGGTGTCATGATCGGTGCAGGTATCTTTGCTTTGACCGGACAAGTGGCTGAATTGGCCCGCGAGTGGTTCCCATTAGCCTTTATCATAGCGGCAATGATCACATCAGCAAGCGCGTATTCCTACGTGAAGTTATCCAATGCTTATCCTTCTGCAGGAGGGATTGCCATGTTTTTACAAAAAGCTTATGGCAAGGGGACTGCCACTGCGGTTTTCGCATTACTCATGTACTTTTCAATGGTAATTAATGAAAGCTTAGTTGCGCGGACATTTGGTCAATATACCGTACAAATAATTAATACAAAACCCAACGATTGGTTTGTCCCAGCGTTAGGTGTAGCAGTATTGATCTTTGCCTTTTTCATAAACATTATGAGTAACAAGGCTATCCAATCTATTTCATTTGTAATGGGAATCGCCAAAGCTTTAGGATTGGCGGTATTAGCGTCTGGAGGAATATATGCGGCCCAAAGAGGAGTTGTTGACACTTTTGTTCAAACGACCGACGCTTCGATTGTTGACTTTCTGGGGGCCGTCGCGCTAGCCGTATTGGCATTTAAAGGTTTTACTACAATAACAAATAGTGGCGGTGAAATCGAAAATCCACGTAAAAACGTGGGTCGCGCAATAGTCATTTCAATTGCGATTTGTATTTTCATATACCTATTAGTTGCCGCAGCAGTTGGAACAAACCTATCAATCCAGGAGATCGTCGCAGCGCGCGATTATGCATTGGCAGAAGCAGCAAAACCAGCCTTCGGACAATATGGACTTTGGATAACAGTCGGTTTTGCGATAATTGCTACCGTGTCAGGCGTCATCGCAAGTGTATTCGCTGTATCGCGTATGTTAGCGATGCTAACTGACATGGAGCTTGTACCACACAGCCATTTTGGTATGCCAGGAAATATCCAAAAACACACGCTGGTATATACAATAGTCCTTGCTATGACGTTAACGATATTTTTTGATTTAAGCAGAATCGCTTCTTTGGGTGTGATTTTCTATCTGGTGATGGATATTGCGATTCACTGGGGCGTACTAAACTACCTGCGTAAAGAAATTTCTGCCAACCGGTTTATACTGTTAACCGCCATTACATTAGATTTAATTGTACTGATAGCTTTCATCGTCGTTAAGGTGAAAACGGATAGCATCGTAATTTGGACGTCATTAGCGGGCTTGTTTCTGATAATTACCGCAGAGAAGCTTTATCTTAGCCGCAAAAGAAAATGATTTTACTGTTATATAGATAGGTAACTGAGGTCTGCATAACTCTTTTCCACATTCTGATTTTAGTAGAAGTAATCTCACACTAAATTGTAATCCGTATTTTCCGGCGAATGAAAATCGTTGCTTTATTCAGCTCATTGATTGATAATTGTAACAGCAATATCACGTATTAAAGAACTTATGGCACAAATATTGGATTGTCTTAGGTAAACCGTAAATACATACTAAGCAAACGGCATAAGCCATCTGACGCTGTAAATGTTATGCGCGGATAGGTAATTTTTACACTGTGTCGAATTGCAGCTATTAAAGGATTGTAAATTTAGATGACTCAGGACGACCACACGACAATAGCTTTAAGTACACTTATCAAGTGCTTGATGCTTATTGCAAGTGTGACTTATGGTTCATCTGTATTGGGTTGCGAAAGTGAAGGTACTGGCAACATCTCATCCATGAAGGGAACACCGGAAATTGAACAAGCAAAGCTGCATGTTCAAATGCACATTGAAGATAATGTTGATGAGAGCTGTCATGAGGAGTGCTGCACAGGATCTTGCGATTGTTCTCATGGAAATTGTTTTACAATTTGGCTACTGACCGGCAATTATCACTACAAAATTAAGTCATTTGATTATGTTTTCTCATTATTCGAAGGTGATTTACTACGGTCTCCTCCTTCTAGATTGCTTAGACCCCCAATAGCATAAGCCCGTTCTAGTTTTAACTACGAAAACTCGGTACATGCTCGGTCCGTTTTAACGTAAGCATGTGTCTGAATCTATCCATCAAATTAGAGAACAATTTATGTTAAACCGATTAAATAAAGATAGGCGCAGATTCGTTAAGTCTGCCGCTTTGACATTAGGTGGGACAGCGCTTTTACGTCAAATTTCACCAGCCTGGGCTAATCCAGAGGGCTTATCTCATGCTGGGCAAGAGTTAAAACCAAGTTTTGGAAACAACGTTGTCAGCGGGGAAAACATCGATATGATGATTAGCAGGCAGCACAAGCGTATTGCAAGCGCAGCTGGCCTACCAATTACAATTAATGGTTCGTCACCGGGCCCGTTAGTGCGTCTAAAAGAAGGTCAGCATGTCACTATAAATGTAACTAACAACTTGCTTGAAAGTACGTCAATCCACTGGCACGGATTGATACTCCCTTACACGATGGACGGTGTACCTGGCGTATCGTTTCCCGGTATCGCCGCTGGCAGTACCTTTACCTATGAATTCGATATTGAACAAAACGGTACATATTGGTACCACAGTCATTCAGGTCTTCAGGAGCAGCTTGGGCACCTTGGCCCCATGGTTATTGAACCAAAAGATGGCGACATCGGTGCAGATCGGGAGCACACCATTATTCTCAGCGACTGGACCTTTGAAGACCCTCACGATGTTTTCCGTCACCTTAAAGTTGCTGAGGGCTATTATAATTATCAGCAGCGTACAGTCGAAAACACGATTAAAGATATAAAGAGCCAAGGACTGATCAATACGGTCAAAGAACGAGCAATGTGGTCTCGTATGCGCATGAACCCAAGAGACATACTCGATGTAACCGGCGCGACCTATACATACCTGATGAACGGCCGTGACCCGCAAACAAACTGGACTGCATTGTACAAACCCGGAGAAAGCATACGCCTTAGGCTTATTAACGGGTCAGCAATGACCTATTTTGATTTCCAAGTTCCAGGGTTGGATCTGACAGTTGTTGCAGTAGATGGTCAGCCTGTTAAGCCAGTAACAGTAGGTGAAATACGGATCGCTGTTGCAGAGACCTATGATGTCATCGTAAAACCCAAAGATACTAAAACCTATACCATTTTTGCACAAAGCATGGACAGAAGTGGCTATGCCAGAGGCACATTGGCAACATCTGTCGGCAAAGAAGCAAGTATCCCGGCACTTCGCCCAATGCCTGAATTAGGTATGGACGCTATGGGGATGTCGGGAATGGCTGACATGGATTCAATGGACGCTACGAACAACAAGGAGACTTATGGTGGCCAAGAAAATCACGGTCCTAATCATTCGATGGCAGCGATGCAAAACAAGGTAGTTCCTGTGGACGGAATCCCTATTACGCACTCACCGGACGGTCACGGACCAGGTGCGTCTATGATTGCCAAAAATCCGATCAGCCGACTAGACGACCCTGGAATAGGGTTTGATGGAGTTTCTCACAAGGTACTTGTTTATTCAGACCTTACAGGTGCCAAGCAGTGGCCAGATAACCGTGAACCAACACAAACCATCGAACTGCATTTGACCGGTAACATGGAAAGATACATGTGGTCTTTTGATGGAAAAAAATTCACTGAAGTGGATAAGCCAATTCACTTTAAGTACGGGGAACGCGTGCGTCTCATTCTTGTCAATGATTCGATGATGTATCACCCCATCCATCTTCACGGTATGTGGATGGAGCTGGAAAATGGTAACTCCCCTTCCCCTCGTAAACACACGATCAGTCTCAAACCGAGCGAAAAAGTCTCTTTACTGATCAACGCTGACGCACCTGGCAATTGGGCATTTCATTGTCACCTTCTATATCACATGGACGCTGGTATGTTCCGCGTTGTAAACGTTTCTTAAGGAGTATCTTCATGAATTTGCGAATTATATTTGGACTAATAATACTTACCGCTACACTTCGCACTGTCGCACAAGAAACGCCTGAAAGCTGGCCATCGCCGGTCAAAGACACACTTAATGGTATTGTTCTATTTGACAGGCTAGAAGTAGCTCGCAACAACCGTGAGGAGAACATCGCGGTTTGGGATATGATCGCATGGTATGGAGGCGACACGTACCGTCTTTATTTTAAAAGTGAAGGTGAAAATAAACAAAACGATGGTGAACCAACCGACATTGAAAGAGCTGAATTGCTTGCTAGTCGCTTAATTGCACCCTTTTGGGAGATTCAGGTTGGAATTGGCGCCCGTGGCGAATTGACGAGTGACAGTAATATGGAAAATTATGCTGTTATTAGTCTTTTTGGAATGGCTCCCTATCAATTCGAAGTAGATAGTTCACTTATTATTAACGAAGAAGGTGATGTCAGTGTCTCAATGGAAGCCGAGTATGACTATCGCATTTCACAAACCTCATATTTGCAACCGCGAATATCACTCTCTGCTTCACTTTCTGAGTCAGAACGGTTTGATAGACCTTCTGGGTTTAATTCAATTCGTGTTGGCCTTCGCTATCGAATGGAGGTCTCACGGGAATTTGCCCCGTATATTGGTGCCTATTGGTCTAGAGCTTTGGGAAACTCAGCGGATAATCTACGTGGCCTAGGCGATCCTGTGCATGAAGCAGGTGTGGT
>TARA_B100001115_G_scaffold52024_1_pt1 | contig 10307 bp, 8 predicted proteins | sample TARA_B100001115 | Tara Oceans TARA_B100001115 (sample SAMEA2622652) | marine metagenome | biome: marine biome (ENVO:00000447); feature: surface water layer (ENVO:00002042); material: "saline water (ENVO:00002010), including plankton (ENVO:xxxxxxxx)" | depth 5 m | reverse complement strand
TTTTTGTTTTTGTTTTTTTCAAAAAAGATTTACCTAAGCCTTTAAACTGGAAGTTATTGTTAGATTAAGTTTAATTTAATATTCAATTGGTTGAAGCAATCTCAATAAAATTTGGTTAGTATACTATTTTACGCAGAAGGTCATGTAATGGAAAATTTTGTTAATACCCTCAATGGTTATATTTGGAGTAATGCTCTAATTCTCCTTGCTCTTGGAGCTGGGTTATTCTTCTCATTAAAAACAAGATTTGTTCAAATTAGATTATTTAAAGAAATGATTCGATTGCTTTTCTCTGGAGCTAGCTCGAATAAGGGTATCTCTTCATTTCAAGCTTTATCGGTATCCTTATCAGGAAGAGTTGGAACAGGAAATATAGCCGGGGTTGCTGCTGCAATTGGATTTGGTGGTCCTGGTGCTGTTTTTTGGATGTGGATCGTAGCTTTTCTAGGTGCCTCAACCGCATACATTGAATCTACTCTTGGCCAGATTTACAAAGAAGAGCAAGATGGTGAATATCGAGGTGGACCAGCTTACTACATTGAAAAGGCAATGGGAGCAAAGTGGTTTGCTTGGATTTTTGCGATTGCCATAATCGTTGCAAATGGAATTCTGTTGTGTGGCGTTCAGGCTAATAGTATTGGTAATGCGGTTGAGCTAGCACTTGGTGGTGGAAAAACTGTAGATACATTTTTTGGTCCACTGAGCTCTATTAAAATCTCGACTGCGATCGTCGTTCTGATATTGTTGGCTTTTATTGTCTTTGGCGGGGTAAAACGAATAGCGAATGTCACGCAGGTAATCGTCCCTTTCATGGCTCTGGCATACATCATCATTGCGCTCACAATAATTGGTTTAAATATCAGTCAATTGCCAGATATTTTGATCTTGATTGTTTCTGATGCCTTTACACCTATGGCAGGAGCTGGTGCTGCTATTGGATGGGGTGTCAGGAGAGGTATTTATTCAAACGAAGCCGGTCAAGGTTCAAGTGTCCATGCAGCTGCAGCTGCAGAAGTTGATCATCCAGCTCAACAAGGCTTGGTTCAAGCCTTCTCTGTTTACATTGATACACTGTTTGTTTGCTCGGCTACTGCTTTCATGATTTTAATAACTGGAGCATACAATGTTCATGGGGATGGCTCTCAATTTATTATTCAGAATATTGCGCCTACTATTGATGCAAATAGCCCGGCCTTTACTCAATATGCAATGGAAAATACAATTCCAGGGCTTGGAGCACCTTTTGTAGCTGTTGCATTATTTTTCTTTGCATTTACAACAATTCTTGCTTACTACTACCAAGCGGAGACAAATATCGCTTACCTTCGTCGAACATATAAATTTCCAGGTGATATGCTGATACTCAAAATTGTAATGTTAGCGTCAGTATTTTATGGTTCAGTTAAAACAGCACAGGTTGCTTGGGGCTTAGGTGATATTGGTATAGGTATACTGACGTGGCTGAATGTAATTAGTATTTTAGTTATCTTTTTTATGTCTAATCCTGCAGTGAAAGCACTCAAAGACTATGAAGAACAGAAAAGAAAAAAAGTAAATGTATTCAGATTTGATCCTGTTTCTCTCGATATCAAAAATGCTCATTTTTGGGAAGATCGTAATAAACAACACTAAAATGGCTTCATTAATCTAGGAAGATTTTGACGCTCAATGATTTCATTGAAATCATCGGCCAACCTTTCACAGGAGCTCACTACACTATTCCAGACTTTTACTCGCTCTTTATTTGTCATCAATGAAAAGTCAGTTCTATCAGGTACTTTTGATCCTGGAAGATTATCAATGAATTTTTCCGAAGGACAAATCATGATAGTTCTTGCGTGATTATGAGGGTTCACTCGCCTCCAAGATAATGAACGATCAAACCAGCTAGGCTTAAGAAAATCAAAAAAGTGAGGGTAAAGTAAATATCCCTCATCATTGTCTACTGAGAAATCAATGTGATAATCAGTTAACCCTCCATCTCTATAGGAACCATTGGGTGCTCCTTGAATGTCTTTCACTCCCACTAGAAATATTGGAATCGAGCTAGAAGCGATCACAACATCTTTTAAATTATCAACAGACAGATCGATACGTTCAGTTATAAAATGACGTTTCTCAAGTATCTTGATTGGATTCCTATGGTCTTCAAATATCGCTCTTGAAAAAAAATGACCTAATGCATTTCTGCTAACAGCATTTGCAAGATAGGCCAATAATAATCCTGAAAGAAGAATGGGATTGAATTCACTCTTAAGAATATGGCGTGATGAAGACGTAATTATATTTGTTCGAAATAAAGGATGATCGATAACATCATATATTGCCTCACCAGGGCATAATTCATCAAACATCTCCCTTAGCCTTACATTCAGAAATCCTTTTTTATATTTTTTTGGTAGATATTGATTTATATAACCGTACTCAAAATTTTTAATTGCTTTCAAAGGATCCTTTTGTGCATAGCAGACAAATCGCCATGAACTTATGGAGGAGGAGATAAGATGCACAGGACCTTCTAATCGCGGGAGAATTTTATCAACAATTAATTTATCCAGGTGACTTAGTACGAGCCACTTTGGCCCACCAGATGCGCCCATTATGGTTTTGATTTTTTTGATATCTAAACCATTAACTTGAATTTCTTGGTACGCTTTTGGGCCAGCTCTGATTGTTAAAGATTCATATTTTTTCATAAATCTTATTTATGGGTCTTGATATCAAGAGAATGGATTGTTTCTGATAATCGTATGATCTCTATCAGGTCCAGTTGAGATAATATCAATGGGAAGATGCAACATCTCCTCAATAGCTTGAATATACTTCATAGCATTCAAGGGCATATCTGAAAATCTTTTCAAACCTTTCGTTGAGTCTTCCCAGCCCTCAAACTCTTCATACAAAGGTTCACAATTATCTAACTCTGAGATTTCTAATGGAAAATTTGAAATGGTTTTGTCTTGCAATTTATATTCTGTGCAAATTTTTATCTTTTCCAAACCGTCAAGCACATCAAGTTTAGTAAGACAAAATCCTGAGATACTGCTATTCAATACAGATCTTTTAAGGGCTAAGACATCAAGCCAACCACATCTTCTTGGTCGGCCTGTTGTTGCTCCAAATTCAACACCAACCGAACCTAAGTGCTCACCATATTTATCATGAAGTTCTGTTGGAAAAGGCCCCGACCCAACTCTGGTCGTATAAGCTTTAACAATCCCCATAATGTAATCAAGCCGCTTCGGACCTACTCCCGAACCAATACTTGCTGCAGCTGAAACTGTATTTGATGAGGTAACGTAGGGATATGTTCCGTGATCTATATCAAGAAATACTCCTTGTGCACCCTCAAATAAAATATTCTTTTTTTGTTGATGATAATCATCAAGAATGCCTGATACATCGGATATCATTGGCAAGATAAGATCTCTCTGATCCAGTAACTGATTGTATATTTCATCTAAAGACTGCTCTTTTTCATCGAAATAATTGGTCAATAAAAAATTATGGTAATTCAATATATTTTTCAATTTTTCGCGAAGTGAATCCTTATTTAATAAATCAGATACTCTAAGCACCCTTCTGGCTACCTTATCCTCATAAACAGGCCCTATTCCTCTTCCAGTCGTACCGATTGCAGATTTTCCTAATTTTTTTTCTTTCGCTAAATCGAGTGCCTCATGAGATGGGAGTATTAATGGGCAGCCTGAACTAATCTTGAGACGATCAAAAACAGGTATTCCGTTCTCTATTAGTTTTTTTGCTTCCTTTATAAGAGCCTGCAAGGAGATAACTACGCCATTACCAATCAGGCAATGCACATTTTCATGTAAAATACCAGAGGGAATTAGATGGAGGACGGTCTTGTTTCCCTCTATAACAAGTGTATGACCAGCATTATGTCCTCCTTGAAATCGGACGACGGCTGCCACATCTTCTGTCAAAAGATCTACGATTTTTCCTTTTCCCTCATCGCCCCACTGAGTTCCAATTACAACAACATTCTTACTCATGTTTCTTACCAATCAATCAGTTATGATTATTTAAAAAAAGTAAAATTAGTCCCAGTATGATTGAGACCAACCCCACGATTCTGAGATTATCGTCATTTAATTTTGACATCTTATGGATAAAGATTCTATAAGTATTGGGACTTATAAATGGAATTAACCCTTCAATGAGAAGAACCAATGAAATGGCAGTAAAAATTTCCTGCCATCCCATTAGATTATAACTTTACAATGATCTAAGTTGAGATATCTATCAATCAATTTTTGATTTATTTAGATATTGGAAAAACTCATTATCAGGATCTATCACCATTATATCATTCGCATTCCCGATTGAGTTTCTATATGCATCTATACTTCTGTAAAAAGCATAGAATTCAGGATCTTGATTGTATGCATTGGCATAGATTTCTGCTGCTTTAGCATCACCTTCACCTCTTATTATCTGAGAATCCTTGTTCGCATTAGCCAGTATAATTGTTCTTTCTTTATCAGCTGTTGATCGTTTTTCTTCGGATACCTCCATACCTTGAGCTCTTCTTTCTGCGGCAATTCTTCCTCTTTCTTCTCTCATCTGCTGATAAACTGAGTTTCTCACATCATCTGGAAATTCTACCTGTTTAACACGAACATCTATCAATTCAACCCCCAGACCTTTTGCCGTAGTTGTTGCTGTTGCTAACATATCTCTCATTAATTCAGCTCGCTCGACAGAAATTGCCTCTTTTACAGTTCTTTTTCCAAACTCTGTGACAATAGCGTTTTTTATTATCTCTGAAATCCTATCATTTGCCACTCTGAATGATCCACCGGTCGAGATATAGAAATTAACTGTATCTATGATTCTCCATTTAACAAAGAAATCAACATCCATAGCGAGCCTTTCTGCTGTAAATATTCTCTCGGGCCGCTCATTGATTGTCATGATTCTTTTTGGAAACTTTCTAATCGTCTGATAAAAGGGGATTTTGAAATGAAGTCCTGGCTCATAATCAGCCTTTACCACTTCACCTACTTGAAGCTTGATAGCCAATTCTCTCTCATTGATTGTAAATGCCGACAAATTAAGAATTACTAGTGCTACAGCACCAAAAATTGTTATAGATCTTAAGCTCATTATCGCTGCCTCCTGTCTCGACTATCCTGATCACTGGTTGAACCACTAGATTGATTTGTCGATGATTCATTATTTCTAGAAGTTGACGAATTGTTATCACGTCTTCCAGAGTCATTCATAAGTTTGTCAATTGGAAGATACAAAAGATTGCCACTTCCTTGTGAGTCCAATATTACTTTGTTTGAATTTTTATAGACTTCTTCTACAGCATCAAGATAGAGTCTATCGCGTGTGACTTGAGGTGCCTTTTCATACTCATTGAGCAAAGCAAGAAATCTATTGGCTTGACCCTCAGCATCAGCAATAACCCTATCCCTATATGCTTCGGCATCTTGAAGAATCCTCTGAGCTGCACCTCTGGCACGAGGAATAAGATCTTGAGCATACTTCTCAGCCTCCAATATGAATCTATCGCTGTCATTTCTTGCTTTTTGAGTGTCATCTACTGCATCCTGAACAGCTCTTGGATAGTCAAGCTTTTCTAGGTTAATTGAAGTAACAGAGATTCCTGATTTGTAGGCATCAAGAGTACTCTGAAGCACAACTTGCGTTTTAGGTCCAATTTCGTCTCGTCTCTCGTTAACAAGCACTTCTAAAGAGCTTGTACCAACTACCTCTCTGAGAGCACTTTCAGTAAGATCTTCCAGTGTACCCTCAGGATTGATGACTTCAAAACTGTAATTTACTGGATCCTCACGTAGATACTGAACGACCATCTGAACAAAAACATACTGTTCATCAGCAGTTAAGATTTCAGTACTAAATCCATAATCGGTCACTATACCAGTATTAACAATATCAACCGATTCAATGGGGAAAGGAATATGCCAGTGTAATCCAGGAAAGGTAGTTTGTGTATAAGCTCCAAATCTTTGCACAACGCCTCTTTCGGCTTGATCGACCCTGTAGAGACCTGTAAAAGCCCAAGCTACGAGTAAAAAAATTAAAATCAATGATGTACCTGAGTTTCCTCCTGGCATTTTCGTAACGTTTCCGTTACCTTTGTTTCCGCCTAAAATAGCATTAATTTTCTTTTGCCAGCCTTCGATGATCTTATCAAGGTCATCAGGCTGGTTTCCTCCGCCCTTCCATGGATCCTTACCATTTCCTGATTCATTCCAACTCATAATTTAATCTCTTATATATTAGTTTTACTGTATCTGTATAAAATTGTTTTTATCTATACCTTCATTTTTCAAAAAGCTGTTAATATCTTCTCTGTTTGCTTCTAAAGTTAACTCCCAGCTTCCATCTTTTTTCTGGCTTTCGTTTTTTACCGCACCCATTTGAAATAGTATTGCCCTTTGTCGACCCTGACTATTTTCTAATTTGATGTTACCTAAAATAACATTTTTTTTGATAAAGCGTCTCAATAAATGGAAAAGTTTATCTACCCCCTCTCCAGTTTTTGCAGACAAATAAACCGACTTATTAGAGTGTTCATTGTCATTTTTTGAGTTAAATTCACTTTTATCAATTTTGTTGTAGACCCTCAATTGTGGAACATTTTCTGCCCCAAGCTCTTTTAGGATCTTGTTTACTTGGTTAATCCTGTCAAGTTTTTCAATATCGCACATATCAACTACGTGTAGAATTAAATCTGCGTCTCTCGCTTCCTGAAGAGTTGCCTTAAAGGCTGCAATCAACTCATGCGGCAAATCCCTGATAAACCCAACAGTGTCACTAATAATTATTGGGCCTGCATCGACAATATCAAGTCTCCTCATCACTGGATCTAATGTCGCAAAAAGCATATCTTTCGTGTATTGATTTGTTCCTGTAAGAAGATTAAACAAAGTTGATTTTCCTGCATTTGTATAACCAATTATGGCTACTGTTGGGATACCAGAACGTGCTCGGTTTTTTTGATTCATTTTTCTTCTTTTATCAACTTGCTCCAACCTCAAGTTAAGCTGCTTGATTCTTTTGCCTATCAATCTTCTGTCTGTTTCAAGCTGAGTTTCACCGGGCCCTCTCAATCCAATTCCACCTTTCTGTCTCTCAAGGTGAGTCCAGCCCCTTATGAGCCTGGTTGATATGTGACGCAATTGAGCAAGCTCAACTTGTAACTTTCCCTCAAAACTCTCAGCCCTTTGAGCAAATATATCAAGAATTAAGCCTGTTCGATCTACAACTCTGCATTCTAATTTTTGTTCAAGATTTTTTTCTTGGCTAGGAGTCAATGATGCATCAAAGATAATTAAATTTGCTTTCGTTTGAGCAACTTTATCTTTCAATTCTTCTAATTTACCCTTACCAATGAGGTACCTTGCATTTGGATATCTGATTTTCACATCCAGTTCTGATACGATTTCTACACCGGATGCCATTACCAGTTCTTTAAATTCTTCTATTTCAGAATTATAAGAACCGTTTTGTGAATTATTGAAAGAAACAATAGTTGCTTTTTCACCAATTTCTTTTCTATCAAACAAAGAAAAATCCTTTATATTAATGACTCAAATTTCTTGTATATATTTTTATAACTCTCTTGCTTAAGATTTTTCATGCTCCTCATCCATGTGAGCTGTCTCTTGGCAATTTGTCTGGTTGCAGTTTGAGCTAATTCAGTAGCTTCATTTAAATCTATTTCATTATCAAGATATTTCCAGATTTGCCTATAGCCAACAGAGCGCATAGACATATGCTTGGATGACAATCCTTCTCTTTCTCTTAAAATACGAACCTCATCAACAAAACCAGCATCAAGCATATCAAGAAATCTATTATTAATTTTTAAATAAAGTTCATCACGATTGATATTTTTCAAAGAAAAAATTTCAAATTGGTAATCATTTTGTGGTGTTGTTTTTTCTTGTAATTCTGAGATCTTTTTTCCAGTTATATAATAAACCTCAAGGGCTCGTTGAATTCTCTGTTTGTCATTTTTATTAATGTTATTTGCTGCACGTAAGTCGATTTTTTTTAACTCGGCATACATTTCTTCCCAACCCTGTTTCTGTGCTTTCTTTTCTATTGCTTCTCTTATTTGCATATTTTTTTCTGGCAGTTGAGCAATTCCATTACTAAGAGAATTCAAATAAAGCATTGTTCCTCCGACAATAAGAGGTATTCGATTATTTTTAATAGATTCGTCTATTTGAAATGATGCATCTCGAACAAAACTTCCTACTGAATATGATTCCTCAGGATCTATTATGTCAATGAGATAGTGGGGATAACGATTCAAAATGCTTTTTGAAGATTTAGCTGTCCCAATATTCATTCCTCGATATATTTGTGCTGAATCAGCATTGACTATATCTATTGGAAAATTAGAAGCTAATGATAACGCCAATTCAGTTTTACCGGCTGCAGTAGGTCCAGTCAAACAGGGAACAATTTGTTTTTTGCGATTCACTAGCAAATATAATATTTCTTAATTATAAATGGGTATTTGAAGTGTTTGATTTATTCTAATCATGTTACCAGAAATACCATTAAAGCTCTTTAGAGTAGACAATCTGATTCCATATAGCTCAGCAATTTCACTCAACGTATCTCCTCTTTTTACCCTGTAACTTATGACTCTTGATCCGGATTTAATTCGATTTGCTAATATTGTATTTTTTGGAGGATTGATAAAGAAATACTGCCTAGTACCCTCAAAAATAGCTCGCGCTAATTTATCTTGATAGCTTCGAGAATTAAGTCTTGCCTCCTCATTCGGATTGGAAATATATGTTGTCTCAATAAGAACCGATGGAACGTCAGGTGACTTCAAAACTGCAAAACCTGCTTCCTGGACTTTCTTCTTTCTTATAGATCCAACTTTGGATAATTCATTTAATATGATACCCGCAGCTTCTTTGCTTGCCTTCATCGAAAAATTCTGAGACAAATCAGTCAGCAAAGAGACAGCATCTTTATCCATATTTGAGATTGCGACCTCACTAATGGAGCTGTATGCATTCTCTCTCTCTGCAAAGACCCTTGCTGCCTCATCACTGGCACCCTTAAGTGATAAGGTATAAACTGAGGCACCCTTTACACGAGGATTATCAAGCGCATCAGCATGAATTGATAAAAATAAATCGGCTTTAGATTCTCTCCCCATCTTCATTCTGTCTCTTAAAACGATGAAAGTATCATCATCTCTTGTGAGTACCGCCTTCATGTCAGTTGTTCTATTGATGTATTCTGCCAAACGAAGGCTGATCGCGAGCACCACGTTACTCTCATAAATTTTACTCGGACCAATTGCACCTGGATCTTTTCCACCATGACCAGGATCAATCACTACTACAACTTTTCTCTCAGCAACAGAGTGTTGAACTGAATTATTTTTTATGGGACTGTCATTACTTTTTAGATCAACAACCAACCGATGATCATAAAGAGTTCCTTTTGGGAGATTAAAGTAACTATATTTAAAGGTGCTTGATAGGTCGATTACAAGGCGAAGCTGACTGCCATTTCCCTCAGAGAAGCGGATGTTTCTTATGCTCTCTCTAGGATAAGTAGATAACTTGAAACCCTTTTTTAATTTTGTATTTTTTAGATCAATGACCAGTCGATCAGGGTTTTCAAGTGAAAATATATTACTGGACGATTTTTCATGAAGATCAATTACAATTCTTGATTCATCATTTGAGCTAGAAATCCTGATGTCTTTTAGGATGTTCTGAGCGAGAGAAACCTGACAAAAGAGCAGAAAAATAAAAAATAAAAAACACCTAATTCTAATGAAAACATGCATCATAAAATTATAATATTTTTTTGTAACTTAATCTCAGGTTCAATATTTTTGATAAGTGATGTTCCTTCAGAAGACATGGGTTTTATTTTTAACTTTCTACTCTCAATATCAAAATCAAAATCTATCATGATATCTGATGATTTGTATACTCTATGCACTCTTTCTGGCCATTCAATAAAAATCAAGCTATTGACCTCAAAATCATTCCAGCCGATAAATTCAAGCTCCAGATCCTCTTCAATTCTATATAGATCAATATGATAGATAGGTTTATTCGAAAGATTATAGGGTTCAATCAAAGTATATGTCGGACTGGGTGCGCTTCCAACATGTCCTAATTCCTTGATAATTGCTCTCACAAGAGTTGTCTTACCACTGCCCATCTCACCTTTTAAAGATACAACTAAACCATCTTTATAAGAGCAAAGTATTTTTGCAAATATTGAGCCTAATAGATTTGTTGACTCTTCATTTTTTAAAA
>TARA_B100001115_G_C15848084_1_pt1 | contig 10476 bp, 7 predicted proteins | sample TARA_B100001115 | Tara Oceans TARA_B100001115 (sample SAMEA2622652) | marine metagenome | biome: marine biome (ENVO:00000447); feature: surface water layer (ENVO:00002042); material: "saline water (ENVO:00002010), including plankton (ENVO:xxxxxxxx)" | depth 5 m | reverse complement strand
AAAGCTGTGAATGTCGCCCGTGAAAATGACGTGAACTTCATTCTTGCGGTTGGCGGTGGAAGTGTTATTGATGGCGCGAAATTCGTAGCTGCTGCCGTTAACTTTGCAGGCGATCCGTGGGACATACTTGTTAAAGGTGCAGCATTTGAAAATCCATTACCTATTGGCGCAGTGCTTACTTTACCTGCGACAGGGTCTGAGAGTAACGGTAACTCGGTAGTAAACAGAAAAGAAACGTCGCAAAAACGCGCGTTTTCTTCTGAAACAGTTCAGCCTGTTTTTGCCGTACTCGATCCTGAGTTCACCTATTCACTTCCACCACGTCAAGTATCGAACGGTGTGGTTGATGCTTTTGTTCACGTGATTGAGCAATACCTTACCTACCCTGTAAACGCACCGCTTCAAGACCGCTTTGCAGAAGGAATCTTACAAACCTTAGTTCAAGAAGGTCCTAAAGCGTTAGCGACGCCTGAGGATTACGATGTGCGTGCAAACGTAATGTGGTCAGCAACAATGGCGCTTAACGGATTAATCGGCAAAGGTGTACCGCAAGACTGGGGCACACATATGATAGGTCACGAACTTACGGCGTTACACGGTTTAGATCACGCCGTGACCCTAGCAATTGTTCTACCGTCGTTAATGTTCGTGCAGCGTGACAAAAAGCAGGAAAAAATTCTGCAGCTAGGTGAGCGTGTGTTTGGCATTCAGGAAGATGACAAAGAAAAGGCCATCGACTTAACCATAAAAGCGGTTCAGGACTTTTTTGAAACTATGCAGGTTAAAACCCGCCTGTCAGACCACAACATTGAAAAGTCTGCCATTGATGGGCTAATCGAGAACCTTGAACGCAACGGCTTAACAGCGCTTGGCGAGCATGGTGACATCGACCTTGCTAAAGCCCGTGAAATTCTAACTCTTGCGGCATAGCCCCTAGATTTTAAAGCACTCAGCCTTCGCTGAGTGCTTTTGTGTTTATTTAAAATGAGAGAAATATGACTGCATTATTTGAACAATTTTCGTTAAAAGACGTGACGCTTCGCAATCGTATTGCTGTGCCTCCTATGTGCCAATACTCTGCAGAAGATGGGTTTACAAACCAGTGGCATGAAGCAAACTACCAGTCATTTGCCCGAGGCGGTGCTGGATTGGTTATCGTTGAGGCAACCGCCGTCTCGCCAGAAGGACGCATCACGCCAAATTGCTTAGGTATTTGGAAAGATGAACACGTTAGTGGCTTAAAAAATGTTGCTGATCGTATAAAAAGCCAAGGCGCTGTTGCTGGAATTCAAATTGCACATGCCGGGCGCAAAGCGAGTGCTAACCGCCCTTGGGAAGGTGATGACCACATTCAGCCAAGTGAAGAAAAAGGGTGGCAGCCTATTGGACCTTCGGCAGAAGCCTTTGGGGCACACTTACCTGTTACGCCTACAGAAATGACCAAAGCCGATATTGAGCGCGTTAAGAATGACTTTGTAAAAGGTGCCCAGCGCGCGCTTGAAGCTGGATTCGAGTGGCTTGAACTGCATTTTGCCCACGGTTATTTGGCTCAAAGCTTTTTCTCGAAGCACGCCAATAAGCGTACCGACGAATACGGCGGTGATGCGCAAGGCCGTGGTCGATTCTTACTTGAAACACTGAGCGCAGTGCGTGCGGTTTGGCCTGAAAACCTACCGCTTACCGTACGCTTTGGCGTTATCGAATACGATGGTGATGACGAACAGACGTTGAGCGAGTCTATCGAACTTGTAAAACAGTTCAAAGAAATTGGTACTGATTTCGTTAGCGTTAGCGTTGGCTTTAACACGCCTGATGCGAATATTCCTTGGGGCCCTGCTTTCCTTGCTCCAATTGCTAAAAAGGTACGTGATGAAGCCGGGATCCCGGTTGCTACAGCTTGGGGAGTAGACACACCAGAGCTCGCCAACGATACCATTGAAAACCAACAACTTGACGTTGTTATGGTAGGTAGAATGCATCTTACAAACCCACACTGGTCTTACTTTGCAGCGAAAAAGCTAGGCGTTGAAAAACCATCTTGGGTAATGCCTGCACCATATGCACACTGGTTGGAGCGTTACGCACCATCAGACGAAAGGTAGTTATTGACTTTACAGGCAGCAGTGCTTTCGAGCACTGCTGTGTTTTTCCTCGTCTTTTGCCAATAACGTATAACGTTGCGTCTCTGCACTTGCTTTTTTCCAAGTTAGGTTTAAGGTTGCTATAAACCTCCTTCAAGATTTGGAAGAATGCAGGTTAAAGATTTTTTTTCCTCATCAGCAAAGCTTGCTGATCTAACGTCACTCCGAAGGCGCCGTGTCATTCAAATAAGCGCGGTAACAGGCTTCGGGCTTTTCGCTTCGTCTCTGGTCGCGAGAGGCATAACTTTTGATATCTTTTTACTGGGCTTGTTCTCATTAATCGTCACTGGCTCGCTCGCATACAAGTATTACGTTACCACCAGCAGTTACCTACTTTTAGGCGCTATGTCGTCAATGCTGTTTGCCCTATCCGCAACAGGTGCAGGCGTATTTGATATCGCCATGATTGGCTACCCTGGCGTCATCATATTTGCAGCTTTATTAGGTGGAATTGCCCTATTTGGCACCGTTTTATCTTTAGTGCTTCTACAGTGCATTACGCTTACGTGGTTGATAATGCACGATGTGGTTACACCAAACCCGCCTATTTTGAGCTGGTCTCATGTGCTTTTCATCATGGTTATTTACGTTATTACGGGCTTCAGCGTTTTTATTTTGATACAGGATATTCGTCGGCTTATGCAGTCACTGCAGCAAGAGGTGTCTAAAGTTGAGCAAAATAGAGCACATATCCAGCACTTAGCACATCACGATCCGCTCACAAACTTGCCAAATAGGATTTTGGGCGAGCGACTTTTCAACGAAAAGCTACGAAAGAGTGAAGAAAAAGGGCTTCAGCTCGCGCTGCTGTTTATAGACTTAGACAATTTTAAACCCGTGAATGACGCTCTTGGCCATGCTGCGGGCGATCGGTTTCTTCAAAAAATATCTCAAACAATCACCGACCACCTATCCACAAAGCAAAGTTTAATTCGCTTCGGTGGCGATGAGTTTATTGTGTTGGCGCCAGAAATATCAGACAAATCTGAAATTGATGACTTATGTAAGAACTTAATTACGTGGTGTTCGAACGAGTTCGAAGTGCTGCAAACCAAAGTGGTAGTATCGGGTTCAATTGGTGTGGCACAAGCGCCTTATGACGGAATTAAATTAAGCAGCTGTGCCGAAAAGCGGATATTGCCATGTACGAAGCGAAACGCAACGGCAGAAATAGATACGAATACTATGACGTGCGCTTTGACGAAGAAAACGATGAAAGATTCACACTTACTCAGCGTTTGCGCCCGGCCGTACATGCCAATGAATTCGAGGTCTACTACCAACCATTGATAGACCTTGCCTCTAACAAGGTTCAAGCCGTAGAGGCGCTTTTGAGATGGCCTCAGAAAGACGGCTCAATGATATTCCCCGACAAGTTCATACCTTTAGCGGAAAGCAGTGGCTTGATCATCCCTCTTGGAGCATAAGAAAAATTAACGCTATTTACTACCCGCTATGACAGCTGAATTCAAGGCTTGTTTCGTGTACTGCAAATTGAAGTTTTGCAAAAAAGACGTGAACTAAATATCCATCAGATCCCCAAGAGTGCTGGCTATTGGTACTGAAATGTTTTTCGTGATGTGTCAAAGGTAGTGCCCCAACAAGTTAATGTTCAAGCTCAACGGGTGATGGGGTTCTTAAGCGCCAAAGTTGAAATCTCTTTGAATAACGTATTCGTCAATTGTTGTTATTTGTGTTGACTCAATAAGTGGTGGCGCTCTGCACGAATTGGCGGTAATCGGTGAATCTTGTTCATCCAAATGTGTTGACATCTTTCGGATGGTTGCAGGCGCTGTAATGCAGGCGATTATCTTGACATTCGTCTTCGTTCAAGCCTCGCAAATGGTAATATCAATATTGAACACTCTCTTCAAACTTTGCGCCCATGACATGCTTCGGGCCAGTTGCTACTTTGTCATAAAAAGCTTAAGAGCACCGTGAGGTACCTTGGGATTGAAGTTGATAATGCTCTGGATATTGCTGAATCGCTTGATATTTAGTTAGCAGGCAAGACTTTTTCTTCATGCGGCAGTCACGATGATTGCCACACAAAACGAGATTTTCTGCCAGCGCGAGATTTTTTCTTAAAGTTAAAAGTAATCAACTGTCAAATTGACACTACTCTGCCTTAACTTTTTTCGTTAAATCTGATGATTTCTGCTTTTGGTCAAAGGATTAAATCTTAAAGGGAAGTAAGTTGAAAAATCACACAAGAAGTAAAGTCGCACGAAGTGGCGGCAGCGGCGGTGGATTGCGCCTGGCCTGGGCGTGTTGAGCTGCCATGGCACGTGCTTGCCTGATTTCCCGTAATGTGATTTGGGCCTGTTGCAAAAGTTGCATAATTATTCCATGCCGGTCACGGTAATCACCATAGCATTGCACTCCCTTCACAGTTCATTGTGCCTTACCCTGAGACCATTCTTCAATGTACTCAATTATAAATCTGACACTAAACAACAAGTTCTGGTCGACTGGGTTGTTTTTGGTTCTATGGTAATCGGCTAATAATCATAGAGATAATTCAGACTGCCTAACCCATGGTTACAATGGCTTTGCGAAATTTAGCCAGAGCAATGGAATAAAACACGGCACCTATGCTGGCCAGAATTACCAGCTCGGGCCAGACGCTGTTAAAGCCTGCACCACGATAAAGTATATTTTGCGCCAGAGAAACGAAATGGGTAGACGGCGAAAACATCATCACACGTTGTAAAAAGAGCGGCATGCTTTCTTGTGGCGTAGTGCCGCCTGAAAGCAGGTACATCATGATAACAATCGGGATAAGCAGTAATGCAAACTGGGCCATTGAGTTGGTGATAATACCCAGCATAATGCCCAGGGATGTGACCGAAAATAAGTACAGTATACAGGCAATTACATAGAGTAAGATTGAACCTTGTACCGGCACATCCAGCCACCAGGTAACCACCAGTTGCAGGGATAGCACTGACGCTATAAGGATCACCAAACTGTTCGCCCAGATTTTTGCCAGCATGATTTCCGCTGGAGTAACGGGCATAACCAATAAGTGTTCCACTGTGCCATGTTCCCGTTCACGGATAAGCGCTGCCCCGGTCAGAATCACCCCCAGAATGGTAATACTGTTTATCACCTGCATTAGCGAGTTAAACCAAACCGATGAGGAATTGGGATTAAATAATTTGCGAATACGGGTTTTTACCGGCAGCATATTGTCTAATTGCGTGCCCGGTGAAAGGGCACTGAGTGCCTCCCGTTGAATAATCTCTTGTATATAATTTGCGCCGTTGCCCGCCTGAGCAATAGCCGTGGCATCGATCAAAACCTGCACTTGTGGTTGCCGCCCGGCTAATACATCTTTCTCAAAATTGGGTGGAAAAGACACAATAAATAAAAACTTACCGTTATCCAGTTGTTGCTCTATATCGGCTGCACTAATGGCTTCAGGTGTTTTAAATTGCGGTGTCAGAAATGCAGCGGTGATATTGCGCGATAAGGCCGAGTGGTCTTCATCAACCACGGCAATGGCGGCATTATCCACGTCATAATTTACGCCTTTGGCAACGGCATACACGGATACCGAGAAAATATAAATAATCAGCAGCACCAGCACCGGATCAGAGCGCAGGCTGAACAATTCCTTTAAACCCAGTTCCGACACATTGTTAATATTCATCAGACCTCCTGCTTCTTTAATCCAAGCCAGGCAAAGCTGGTAAACAACAGTACAAATACACCCAGCATCAAATGGTTTTGCCAAAGTTCATTAAAATGTAGTCCCTTGGTAAAAGAGCCGATACTGATTTGCTGAAACCAGGACGAAGGAAACATTAAGCCCAGCAGGTATCCCGGCCCTGCCAGAGACGACACCGGCGTGAGTAGTCCGGAAAAATTCACCGCAGGCAGGATACTTAAAATCACTGAGGCAAAAATCGCAGCAACCTGGGTTTTCGTGAAAGTGGATATCACCATGCCAAATCCCGTAGTGGCAGTAACGTACAGCAAAGCACCCAGCGCCAGGCCCAGAATATTGCCCCGTACCGGTACGCCAAATAAGGTTACCGCCAGGATCAGCAGGGTAATAAAACTCACAAAGGAAATGGCAACGTAGGGCGCTTGTTTACCCAACAGAAATTCAAGTCGCGATACCGGCGTAGCATAGAAATTGGCAATCGACCCGGTTTCTTTTTCACGAACGATACTCACGGCAGTCATCATGGCCGGGATCAGCGCTAACATCAGCATGATCACACCCGGTACAATGGCGTACACACTTTTAAAGGCCTGGTTATATTCAAACCGGTTTTGCACATCCACCGGGTAGGTTAGACTGGCAGGTTGCGAATTTTCAGCTGAAATTTGCTGGAGTTCCTGTAGCAGTAAACCACGCACATAACCTGATGAGGTTTCGGCCTTAAAAGGCATCGCACCGTCAATAGTGATACCAAGTTCAGGTTCCCATCCGCGAATAAAATGCTGACCAAACTGAGGTGGGATCTCAATCAGCAGAGTGAGTTGCCCAGTGCGCATTTGTTCAATCGCTGCTTCGTGAGAAGCCGGTGTTGCCATTTGCTCAAAATAGCGGGAGCCCGACAATCCCTCGGTGAGTAAACGGCTTTCCCGTGATTGATCATGGTCGATAATCGCATAGCGAATATCTTCCACATCAAAGGTAATGCCATAACCAAAGGTCACCATCAGCAGTAGTGGTCCCAGCAAAGCAAATACCAGGCGTACCGGATCACGCTGAATTTCCAGCGCTTCGCGCCAGGCATAGGCCCACCATCTACGCAGGTTAAACCCCCGCTTTTGTATACCACTGTCGCTCTGCTGAGCCGGATTATCCAACTGTTCGGAACTATATTCATCAGGCTTAGCATCTTCGATACCGGCGGCTTCTTTCAGATAGTCAACAAAGGCTTCTTCCAGAGTATCATTGCCGCGCTGCAGGGCGAGTTCTGCGGGTTTACCTACCGCTAGCACTTTACCTGCATGCATGAGTGATACCCGGTCACAACGCTCAGCTTCATTCATAAAGTGAGTTGAAATAAAGATAGTGACGCCTTTATTTCGGGATAGGTCTATCAAATGCGCCCAGAACTGGTCGCGCGCGACCGGATCCACCCCGGAGGTTGGCTCATCGAGGATCAGAATGTCAGGGTTATGCAATACCGCTACCGCCAATTGCAAACGCTGACGTATCCCTAACGGCAGGCTGGCCGGTTGCTGTTCAGCAACATGCCGCAAACCAAACTCATCTATGACTTCGTCGATTCGGTTGGTTGACGCTTGTTCGTCCAGTGCATATAACCTGGCGTGAAGCTCCAGATTCCGTCGTACAGAAATCTCAGCATACAACGAGAAGCTTTGCGACATATACCCAACACGTTTGCGGGTTGCTAAATCATTCGGTTCGGGTAACTGACCAAATAAGCGGGCTTCTCCGGACGAGAACGGCAGTAAGCCGGTTAGCATTTTCATCGTGGTGGTTTTGCCACAACCGTTTGAACCAAGAAAGCCGAAAATTTCACCGCGCTGGATCTCAAAGGAAACATCATCTACTGCGGTGAAGTCACCAAAGGTACGGGTTAAATGCGATGCCTGAATGGCGGGCTCCCCCTGACAGTCAGTCATTGGAGGCACTTTAACTTCATGATGTTCGGCCCGTTTTTCTTCTGGGAGCAATGAGATAAACGCGCTTTCCAGAGTGTCACAGCCGGTGCGTTCCAGCAGGGCTTGTGGTGAGCCGGTAGCGATCACTTTGCCATCATCCATAGCAGCCAGCCAGTCAAACTGCTGGGCTTCTTCCATGTACGCAGTAGCGACTAAGACGCTCATTTGTGGTCGTTGCTTGCGGATGCTGCTAATCAGTTGCCAGAACTGCTGACGTGACAAAGGATCGACCCCGGTTGTGGGTTCATCCAGAATGAGTAAGTCGGGATCGTGGATCAGCGCGCAGCACAGGCCGAGTTTTTGTTTCATTCCGCCGGAGAGTTTTCCGGCCGGTCTGCTCAGAAAAGGGTCTAAACCGGTTGCTTTGGTGAGTTGCAGTATTCGTTGCGAACGTTCTTCTGCGTTCTGGCCGAACAGGTTGCCAAAAAAATTGAGGTTCTCTTCCACACTTAAAGTGGGATACAGATTTTTCCCCAGCCCCTGGGGCATATAAGCAATGCGTGGCTGACTTTGGCGACGATGCGCATTATCGCGCATATCGCCACCAAGCACTTCTACCAAGGTAGTTTCTGTTTCGGATGGAATACTGGCTGTAGTTTGAATTTTTCGGGTGCCGGAAATAATTGACAGTAAGGTTGATTTTCCCACCCCGTCAGGGCCGATAAAACCGGCCATTACACCACCAGGCACGTTTAAGCTAATATCATCCGTTGCTACGGTTTCGCCAAACCGGTGCGTCAGATGCGAAATACGAGCGACCTCAGTCATACCTTACTCCGCGTTGAATGGTTTACTCGCTGATAGTAGCGGGGGCCGGTAATGGTTTGCTTAGCGCTTCGGTCCAGGGGATAGCCGGGAACGTTCTCACATAGCCAACACCCCGAACACCGGTTTTTACCATGTCTTCGTAGCGTTTAAGCAGGGCTGGCTCGATACTGAGTTTTACCCTGAACATCAGGTTATTACGCTGTTCAGCGGTCTCGACCGACTTGGGCGTAAACTGGGCGTCGGCGGCCACAAAGGAGACTCGCGCCGGAACAACATAATCAGCCAAGGGATCAAGAATGAGTTTCGCTTCATCATTCAACGTCAGCTTGCCTGCCACTTCGGCTGGCAGAAAGACGGTCATATACACGTCGCTGATATCTAAGATCGTTACCACTCGTCCTCCGGCTGACAGCACTTCACCTGCCTGGGCCAGCAGATATTGTACCCGACCATCACGGGGCGCTCTAATTTCGGTATCTTCCAGTAACGTCATTAATTCGGCTAATGAAGCCTCGGTAGCATCAATGCTGGCTTTGGCGCGTTCAGCGGTAGCTTTACTTAAACGCAGGGCGGCTTTAGCCGAATCATACTGCGTTTGTGCTTGGTCCAGTGATTCTTGTGAAGCCACTTTTTTAGCGATCATAGATTTTGTGCGTTCCAGCTCACGAGTTGCCAGCGTCAGTAATGCCTGGCGCTGCTCAATGCCTGCATCGGCTTCTTCAAAAGCCAGCTCCGCCGCTTTGATTTGTGCCTGAGCTTCACGCTCGCGAGCCAGTAACTGTTGGCTGTCCATTCTTACCAGGACATCACCCTCGTGGACTAGTTGCCCTTCTTCTACCAAGACTTCAGCAACTCGTCCGGCGGTTTTAGTTGCCACCTGAACCTGCTCTGCTTCCAGGCGGCCATTGGTACTGTACAGCCCGTCAGGAAGTGCGGGGTCCTTAAGAAAATACCAAAGTGCGATGCCTGCTGCAGCAATGATTACAAGAAAAGTGGTGAGCAGAATCTTCCTGTTCATATGAAGCTCCAAAAAGTGAGAATGCAGTCCTGATGGTATGGAGTCTAGCCTGTTTCATGTTGCAAATCATGTAGATGAGCTAAACGGTAGAGAAAACATTACCATCTACTTTTCGATTATAACGCTCCTAAGGCAGGCGCCACAAGCAACTCATCTGTCCAGTGTGTTGACATTTTGCAGACCCCGCCCGTTTAGCTGCTTTTTTATTGCTAAGTTTATTAAGAGGGCTCTTTATAATCCAGAACTGGCAGCGTACTGCGACTTAATACGTGCTGCGTTTCACAGCCTAAAATTAGCACATTCACGCTATCCCGGCCATGTGAGGCCATGTAAATCATGGTTGCAGCTGGACTTTTTGGCTTGCTCGATGACAGCGGTGGAAATACTACTGTTTCTGACCACAATGCCAGTACATCCTACGGCTGCAGCTTTGGCCTTTTGAGTGGCAGCGTTGATAACTTCTTTTGCCGCCGCTTCGATACGTTGAGCTAGTTCCCGATAGGCATAGGAGTCGGTGATCTCGCCCAAGCCAGCATAGGGAATGGGATAGCTGGCCTGTACATGTAAAAATGTGATGATGGCTTTGATATCGCTGGCAAATTTCACCGTACTCAATAAGTTGATACAGCAAAGTATTCTCGGGACGATTTCGTCGATACGAAAAGTGTTGCTTAGCTAACAATGACTTCCTTGCCAAATGTTTTTTTCAAGCAAGTTATTTTGACCGAAAAATTCTTATCAAGAATACTGCTCAAAAGGTTTGAAATGATGCATCGATGCCACTTGGTGAATGACCGAAATGGCCTTGTTGCAGTTGTCTAACTAAGGTTTGGAAAACGTCCGCTACTAGCTCATTTGAGTCTTAAACAGTCATTGCCGAGACTGAAAATGGTCAAA
>TARA_B100001115_G_scaffold91110_1_pt1 | contig 10568 bp, 8 predicted proteins | sample TARA_B100001115 | Tara Oceans TARA_B100001115 (sample SAMEA2622652) | marine metagenome | biome: marine biome (ENVO:00000447); feature: surface water layer (ENVO:00002042); material: "saline water (ENVO:00002010), including plankton (ENVO:xxxxxxxx)" | depth 5 m | reverse complement strand
CAGTTATGACATTGAATCCCTTCAATATATTCAATCTTATTTTTATCTTTTTCTGAAACAGGCATTCCGCATGCATAACAAATTGAATAATTACCTTTTTTGAGTTGATTATCAAGAGCTACTCTTTCATCAAAAACATAACATTCACCTATATAAAGATTTTTATCTGGTTCGACTGTTTCAAGGTATTTTAGAATTCCACCTTTCAGATGAAAAACATTTTCAAAGCCTTTTCTTTTTAAAAAAGAGGTTGCTTTCTCACATCTTATACCCCCTGTACAAAACATAGCTATTTTATGCTTCTTTTTATTTTTAATGGTTTTTTCTAAATTTTTCTCAACCCATTTTGGAAATTCTCTAAAGTTATTTGTATTAGGATTAATAGCATTTTTAAATGTTCCAAGCTTCACTTCATAGTGATTCCTTGTATCAATGATTATTGTATTTTTATCCTCTATTACGTCATTCCATTCTCTCGCATCTAGGTAAGCTCCATTTTGTGATTCTGGATTTATATCCTTAATTCCAATAGTTACTATTTCTGCTTTTATTTTTACCTTTAATTTCTTAAAAATCTTTTTATCATAAAAACTGATTTTTTCATTTAAATCATTTTTTTTTGAAAATTCTTTAATGAATTCAAATAATTTATCGATGTATTCTTCAGGACCACAAATAGTACCATTAATACCCTCTTCTCCAAGAATAATCAAACCAGAAACATTATTCTTATAAGCTAATAGTTTTTCTTTGATTTCTAAAATTAAAATCTTTTCGATTTTAGTAAAACAATAAAGTGAAATAACTTTATATTTTTTTTTCATTTAGCAGCTAGTGTTCCTTGCTTAGGTTCAAAATTTTTATTGAAAGATACACCTACTTCTTTTAAAAGTTTTCTATCTGTTTCACAGGCTGGGTTTGAGGTCGTTAAAAGTTCATCTCCATAGAATATTGAGTTAGCTCCGCATTGAAAACATAAAATTTGAGCTTCTTTCGATAATTTTTCTCTTCCTGCACTTAACCTCACTTTACTCTTTGGCATGAGTATTCTTGTTGTGGCGATCATTCTTATCATCTCGATAGAGTCAACATCCTTAGATTCCTCTAGACCAGTACCTTCTATAGCTACAAGTGCATTTATAGGGACACTCTCAGGGTGCGGCTTCATATTAGAAAGTACTTGCAAAAGAGAAGCTCTATCATTATTGGATTCGCCTAACCCAATAATTCCTCCGCAACAGATATTTATTCCAGCATTTCTAACCCTTTTTAAGGTGTCTAATCTATCCTGATAAGTTCTAGTTGTAATAATATTTTGATAGTATTCAGGACTAGTATCAAGATTATGGTTATATGCAGTTAAACCAGCTTCCGCAAGTTTTAATGCTTGTGTATCGTTAAGCATTCCCGCCGTTACACATGCTTCCATTCCTAAATTTCTAACTCCCTTTACCATTTCAAGCATTGAATTAAAAGCACTACCATCTCTAATCTCTCTCCACGCCCAACCCATGCAGAATCTTTCTGCCCCCTCTTCCTTTGCTATTTTTGCCCTTTTTAAAACTGATTCCACTTCATGAAGAGGATTACTTTTTATTTGACTAGAACTATAAATAGATTGGCTACAATATGAACAATTTTCAGTACATCCTCCAGTTTTCACACTGAAAAGAGAGGCCAGTTGAACTTTATAATCGTTATATTTACGGTGCACTATCTGTGCTTTCCACATTAAATCAATAAGAGGCAAATTTAAAATAGCTAGGATTTGCTCTCTTTCCCAGTCATATCTTAAATCTTCAGTTGAATCTATATCTAGGTTGATCATCTTAAATCATCTATGATAGAAAGAACTATTTATTGATTCCTTCGATATTGATTCTATACCTCCGAAACGTCTATTTCTAGATTGATAATCAATTATTGCTTTTAAAAATTCTATTTCGTTAAATTCAGGCCATAAAACCTGAGTAATATAAATCTCAGAATAAGCTAATTGCCACAGTAAAAAATTACTTATTCTCTTTTCTCCGCTCGTTCTAATTAATAGTTCAGGATCACTAAATTCTCTCGTATATAGTTCTGATTCAAATAATTTCTCGTCAATTTCTTCAGGCTTTATTTTTCCAGATAGAGATTGCTTTGCTAATTCTTTAGCAACTTTTACTAATTCTTGTCTGCCTCCATAATTCATACATACATTCAATGTTAATTCTTTATTGTTTATAGTAATTTCTTCTGATTCGCTAATAAGTTGCTTTAGATTTTCAGGAAAAGGAGATAAATCGCCAATAAAGTTGAGTCGAATTGACTCTTTGTTAATTTCATCTAATTCTTTTTGGAGAACTTTATCAAAAAGATTTAAGAGGAAATTGACTTCCTCAATAGGTCTAGACCAATTTTCTGTAGAAAAAGCATAAACAGTTAAAACTTTAATTCCTAATTTCTTTGATAATTTTATAATATTTTTTAAAACTGTTACTCCTTTATTATGACCATGGGATCTTGGTAAACCTCTTTTTGTGCCCCATCTACCATTACCATCCATAATAATTGCAATATGTTGAGGTAGACGAAGTTTATCTATCCCATTGGTTAAATCTAAAATCTCATTAGTTTTATTTCTCAATTTCATATTTATTTTTTGAATTGACATCTCTTAATCAGATTTTTTAATTGGTTTATCAATGACAATATTGGGAATGATATCAGTTGTGACATTTTTTGGCGATATAACATTTCTATTTGTAGATGATTTAGAACTAGTTTGATTGTTTGGATTACCTATAAAATCTATTAAAAGTTCTTGTAATCTACTGCTTGTAATTGGTCTTTCGAGTTTTCCTTGATGAGCTAAAGATAATGTTCCTGTTTCTTCAGAAACAACAATACAGATGCATCTGTCGAATCTTTCAGATATTCCCAGTGCGGCCAGATGCCTTGTCCCATAACGACTTATGCCCTGCCTTGATAAAGGCAATATAACTCCAGCAGATATTATTTTATTTCCTTTTACTAAAACAGCTCCATCATGGAGAGGAGTGTCAGTAGCAAATAAATTTATCAAAAGTTCAGTAGAAAGTTGGGCTTCGATATTTATGCCAGAATAAAGGAAATCCTCAGGCCTTAGATCACTTCCGAAATCAACAACAACCAAAGCTCCTTTTCTGTTTTGTGAAAGTTTTCCTGCAGCATCTACTATTTGATTAACAGTATTGGCATTTGCTCTAAATCCTTTTGAGGGATTCCCGAGAATAACAGCAAGTCTACCTGTCCCTAATAATTCCATTAATCTTCTTAATTCACCCTGCCATAGTATTGCTAAAGATAGAGAGCATACCAGTACAACTGCATCCAATACTTTTGTAGTCAAAGGAAGATTTGCATACCTTTGAATAAACCAAGCTAGTGAAACTAAAAATAAATAACCTCTAAGGAGCCAAAGTGTCCTCTGTTCTTTGACTCTAGAAAAAAGTAATAATCCAAATCCTGACGCAAAAAAAACATCTAATACAATTTTAAAATTTATAAACCTCCAAAAGTTCACATTAATAATTTGTGCTTATTTTAAACTTACCTAACTTTGCATAATAAAGCGATCTGGCAAAACATCCATTTTTAAGAGATCTTCTGAAGTTTCTCTTCTTTGAATTAATTCAGCATTTCCATCTGAGACAACAAGTGCAGCAGGTCTTGGAATCCTATTGTAATTTGAACTCATAGAATTATTGTAAGCTCCTGTTCCAAATACACATAATAAATCACCAGCCTTGCATTCTCCTAAAACTAGATCTTTAAATAATACGTCTCCAGATTCGCAATGTTTCCCGGCTATTGTATATTTTCTGAGTGAATTAGTATCCAAAGGTTTTTTAACTAAACAAGCAGAGTAATTAGATTGATAAGTTATTGGTCTAGGGTTATCACTCATACCTCCATCTACTGATAAATAAGTTTTTAAATCAGGGATCTCTTTTAGAGAGCCAATTTTATAAATCGTTATTCCTGCTGTAGATACAATTGACCTCCCTGGTTCGCACATAAGAGTTGGAAGTTCTAAATTGTTAAATTTACATTGTTGAATAACTTCTTCTGAAATGGTCTTTACCCATTCATCTATAGAAGGAGGGTCATCATCATTTGTATATTTAATTCCTAATCCTCCTCCTACATTTAATTCTGAAATATTATGACCATATTTTTTGGCTTTTATAATCGAATCAACCATTATTTTTACTAAATCTTTATGAGGTTCTAATTCAAAAATTTGTGATCCAATATGAGCATGAATCCCAATAAGATTTATGTTTTTTGCCTCACTTATTTCTTGATATAAATGATCTAAGCATTCGATCCCAAAGCCAAACTTACTATCAAAGGAGCCTGTTTTTATATATTCATGAGTGTGGCACTCTATACCAGGAGTAAACCTAATCATTATATTCGTTGTACAGGAATTATTTTTTATTAATTCTTTAACTCTCTCCAAATCATAATAATTATCAAGTACTATTTTAACTTTGTTTTTTAAGGCAAACTTTAATTCTTCAATTGATTTGTTATTACCGTGAAAAACTATTCTTTCACTAGCAACTCCACCCCTTAACGCAGTTAACAGTTCGCCTTCTGAAACAGCATCCAAGCCTAGACCCTCTGAGGCAACCAAACTACTCATAAACAAAGAGCTATTTGCTTTTGAAGCATATATTGGTAGAGATTTGCCCGGATAATGCTTCTTGAGACCATTTTTATATGCTTTGCATGAATTACGTAAAGTTAATTCATCTAAGATGTAAAGAGGAGATCCATATCTATTGACAAGATCATTAATAGAACAATCCCCAATAGATAAACTTTCATTCACATCTATTTTTGTTGTTAAAGGAACAATATTCTTATTAGGATTATCATAATTAAGCTTATTTTTTAAAAATTGAGTTTTAACTTCCATTGTTAAGATTTTTGTTTATTCTACAACTAATTAATTTAAAATTACCTACTTAACTTTTACTTGGATTATTAATTTCAGAATGGCAATTTTTAGAGAAATAAATGAAAGTGAAGCAAAATTATGCTTTTTACTGGATTCTGAATCAATAAAGTTATGGAGCTATGAGCAATGGGAGAGTGCACTTAAGAAAAAAGATGTTAGATCTCTCGCTGTCTATGCGAATGAAAAGTTTATTGGGGTTTGTGTTTATCAATTAATTCTTGATGAGGCGGAATTACTTTATTTAGCAATTCGTCCTGAACATACTAGAAAAGGTTTTGGGCAAAGTTTATTTGCGGAATTTTTAAATATTACTAAGAAAAATAATATTAAAAAGATATTTCTTGAGGTTTCATCAAATAATTTATCTGCTATCGAATTTTATAAAAAATTTAATTTTCAAACTATAAGTGTTAGAAAAAATTATTATAAAAACGGAAGCGATGCCATTTTAAAATCCAAAGTTGTTTGTTAAAAAAATAATAAAGATTTTTATTGTGCGGATTACCAGAATCTTTGAGACTCAAGTTATAACATGCGATCCTACTTGTAGTGTAGTATTTGGACAATTATTTAAAATCATAAGGTATTCACAAAAGCTAATTCTGAACACAAAACAGGCTTATTACTGGTAGGTTATTAGTAGAAACCTTTTAGCAATGTTTGAAAGATTTACTGAAAAAGCCATAAAAGTGATCATGCTTGCCCAAGAAGAGGCAAGGAGACTTGGTCATAATTTTGTAGGCACAGAACAAATTCTTCTCGGCCTCATAGGTGAAGGTACAGGTGTTGCCGCAAAAGTATTAAAGTCATTAGGAGTTAATTTAAAGGATTCAAGAATTGAAGTTGAAAAAATAATTGGAAGAGGATCAGGTTTTGTGGCGGTTGAAATACCTTTTACCCCAAGAGCAAAAAGAGTTTTAGAATTATCATTAGAAGAAGCGAGACAATTAGGACATAACTATATAGGTACAGAGCATCTTTTACTTGGACTTATAAGAGAGGGAGAAGGAGTCGCTGCAAGAGTTCTAGAAAATCTAGGTATAGATTTAACTAAAATTAGAACTCAAGTTATCAGGATGCTGGGTGAGACCGCTGAAGTAGGTTCAGGGGCAAATTCCAGTAAATCTAATATTAAAACTGCTACATTAGATGAGTTTGGAACTAATCTAACTAAACTTGCAAGTGAATCTAAGCTTGATCCAGTTGTAGGTCGTCATGATGAAATTGATAGAGTAGTTCAAATTTTAGGTAGAAGAACAAAAAATAACCCCGTCTTAATAGGCGAGCCCGGTGTCGGTAAAACTGCTATTGCAGAAGGTTTGGCCCAGAGAATTCAACAAGGTGAAATTCCTGATATCCTAGAAGATAAAAGAGTTTTAACACTTGATATTGGTCTTCTAGTCGCTGGCACAAAGTATAGAGGCGAATTTGAAGAAAGACTTAAAAAAATAATGGAAGAAATCAAATCTGCAGGAAATGTAATCTTAGTTATTGATGAAGTACATACACTCATAGGGGCTGGTGCAGCTGAAGGTGCCATAGATGCAGCAAATATTCTTAAGCCAGCTTTAGCAAGGGGAGAACTCCAATGTATAGGAGCCACAACTCTAGATGAATATCGAAAGCATATCGAAAGGGATGCTGCCTTAGAAAGAAGGTTTCAACCAGTAATGGTAGGAGAACCTTCAATAGACGATACAATTGAGATTTTAAGAGGATTAAGAGAAAGATACGAACAACATCATCGTCTGAAAATTACTGATGAAGCTCTCGAAGCTGCTGCTCATTTGGGAGATAGATATATTTCTGATAGATTTTTGCCAGACAAAGCAATCGATCTAATTGATGAGGCAGGTAGCAGGGTTCGACTAATAAACTCAAAATTGCCACCAGAGGCTAAATTAATCGATAAGGAGTTGAGAGAAGTTCAAAAGCAAAAAGAAGAATCAGTAAGAGAGCAAAACTTCGATCAAGCTGGTCAATTACGGGAGAAAGAAATTGAACTTTCCTCAAAGATAAAACAATTACTTGAGGATAAAAAAGATACTCAGGCAAAAGAAGATGGAACTCTTGAAGAAGTAAATTCAAATGATAATGTCGCATTAATGCAAAATCCAATAGTTAGCGAAGAAGATGTTGCACATATAGTTGCTTCTTGGACAGGAGTCCCAGTACAAAAACTTACTGAAACTGAATCTGTGAAATTATTGAATATGGAAGATACGCTCCATAAACGACTAATTGGACAGGACGAAGCAGTTAAAGCTGTATCTAGAGCCATAAGAAGAGCTAGGGTTGGATTGAAAAATCCAAACAGACCAATAGCTAGTTTTATTTTCTCTGGTCCAACTGGAGTTGGAAAAACCGAATTAACAAAGGCTCTTGCCTCTTATTTCTTTGGTAGCGAGGAAGCAATGATTAGATTAGATATGTCAGAATTTATGGAGAGGCATACTGTGAGTAAGCTAATAGGCTCACCTCCTGGATACGTTGGTTTTAATGAAGGCGGTCAGTTAACTGAAGCAGTTAGAAGAAGACCTTATACTGTAGTTCTTTTTGATGAGGTTGAAAAAGCTCATCCAGATGTCTTTAACTTGTTACTTCAACTCCTTGAGGAAGGTAGACTTACTGATTCAAAAGGAAGAACAGTTGATTTCAAAAATACATTGCTAATAATGACTTCAAATATTGGATCAAAAGTTATTGAAAAAGGAGGTGGAGGATTAGGTTTTGAATTTTCTGGTGAATCAATTGAGGATAGCCAATACAATAGAATTAAATCGCTAGTAAATGAAGAATTAAAACAATACTTTAGACCTGAATTCTTAAATAGACTTGATGAAATAATTGTATTTAGGCAGTTAACTAAAAATGAAGTTAAAGATATTGCTGAAATTATGTTAAAAGAGGTATTCTCAAGAATTAATGAGAAAGGAATAAAGCTTAATGTAACTGATGCTTTCAAAGAAAGACTTGTTGAAGAAGGATATAATCCTGCATATGGAGCTAGACCTTTACGAAGAGCTGTCATGAGGCTATTGGAGGATAGCTTAGCTGAAGAAGTACTTTCTGGAAGAATTAAAGATGGTGATACGGCTCTAGTTGATATTGATGAGAATAAAAAGGTCACAGTTAAAATTTCCTCCGAAGAATCTCCTCAAGAATTAGCTGGTGCTAATTTCTAAAAATTAATTTATTCTTGCATGTATTTAATTTCTCCATCTAAGGTCGTTAGAGGGAATAAGGCTTGGCAAAACAGTTTAGATGATATTCGAAAAATCACTAATAATCCACTTGTTCTTGGTAGAAGTAAAGCTACAAGCAAAATTAGATCATCTTTATTTGAAGACTTAACAAGGAACAATTTTAATCCTTACGAAATAAGTATTCAATTTGATTGCTGTCATGAGGATCTTGAAAATGCATATGAATTTGCATCTCAAAAAAAATGTGATGCAATTATAGCTGCGGGGGGAGGGAAAGTTTTAGATACGGGAAAACTTCTGGCAGACTCTTTGTCAATCCCCTGTATAACAGTCCCGTTAAGTGCCTCTACTTGTGCCGGCTGGACAGCATTATCAAATATTTATACTAAAAAAGGGCAATTTATTAAGGATGTTAATCTTAGATCTTGTCCGGAATTATTAATTTATGATCACTCTTTAATAAAAACAGCACCTCTAAATACTCTAAGGAGTGGGATTGCAGATTCATTGGCTAAATGGTACGAATCTTCAGTTACAAGTTCTAATAATTGTGATGGAATGGTACAACAGGCTATACAGATATCAAGAGTTTTAAGGGATCAACTATTCATTGATGGATTAGCCGCCTACAAAAATCAAAGTGTTGATAATATTTCTTGGTCTAATGTTATTGATGCAAATGGAATTACAGCAGGATTAATCGGAGGAATTGGGGGTGAAAAATGTAGAACTGCTGCCGCTCATGCGATACATAACTCAATTACTCAATTAGAGCCAAGTAAAAAGCCTCTACATGGAGAAATTGTTGGAGTTGGGATTCTAATACAGCTAAGTTTAGAGGCTAATAAAAATAAAAATATATTAGCTAAACAATCCGCAAAGCAGCTTCTTAAGTTTATGAGAGATTTAAATTTGCCTTCAAGTATTGCTGAACTTGGTATCGATGTATTTGAGAATGATAATTTAGAGAAAATTGCTAATTTTACGTGTAGGGAAGAGTCAGAAATACACTACTTACCTTTTTCAGTTAGTCCAAATGATATTATTGACGTTGTATCCGAATTTGAAAGAAATAAAATAGCAATTTAAAAAAATTTAACTATTTTGGTAATATGAGCAATGATTTAAATCAAGTAAATTTAAATTATTTTTCTGAAGCAAGAGCTTCTTTAATTGACCCATTGGCTAGAGAATTATCAAAAAATGTGAAATGGGTTAAACTTGAAAAAAAATGGGGTGTTTTTGAGTTCCCAGTCGTTATTTATGGGGAAGGGGATCCAGTCTTATTACTTCATGGTTTTGATAGTTCATTTTTAGAATTTAGAAGATTAGTACCAAAGCTTCAAACAAATTTTAAATTGATTATCCCTGACCTATTTGGCTTTGGATTTTCTCCTAGAATAGCTGGTCTAAACTATACACCAAGCAACATAATTCAAAATCTTAGGGATTTATTGGTAGAGCTGAATCTAAATAAGAATCTAAAAATTGTAGGAGCCTCAATGGGGGGATCAGTCGCATTAAGACTTACTGAAGAAATTTCGAATGATATCGAAAAAATGATTCTATTATCACCGGCAGGTTTATTTGGTGAGCCAAAAAGTATTCCATTTCCTTTTAATCAAATTGGAGCAGCTTTTTTAGGGACTCCTTTTGTCAGAAAAAATCTTTGTAGACAAGCTTTTGCATTCCCTGATAAGAGTGTTGGGAAGATGGAAGAGCAAATAGCTTCAATACATTTAGGGTGTAAAGGATGGAGAAATTCATTAGCCTCATTTGCAAAAAATGGAGGATTTGGTGGATCTAAAAAATATATTAAAGATATCCCTACAAAAATAATTTGTGGAGAAAATGATAGGATTTTAGGGAAATTAGAAATAAAGAAAATTGGCGATATTAATAAAATAAAATCTGTAAATCTAAAAAACTGTGGTCATCTACCTCATTTGGATTTAGCTACTCTAACTGCAAAAATAATAGAAGACTTTTTTCTATGATTTGAATATGGTTCTTAATTTAATAACATTAGGGATAAAATTTATATTAAAAACTTATTTTCAAAAGATTAAAATTTTAAGAATAAAGTTGTTAACTAAAAGTAAAAAATTTAGAGGTCATATTGATAAACTTATTATTGAGGCAGAGGATATTATTTATAAAGATTTTTATTTTAAAAATGCTATATTTGAGGGTTTTAATTTAAGTATAAATTTCTCTAAAAATAGAAAAATATTTAATTTAAATGATTTTCAGGCTCAAACTACTTTATATTTAACGAGCGAAAATATAAAAAATATAATTAATAAAAATTGTTCTGATATTAATAAAGAAATTAAAGAATTTGTAGTGCAAAATTTATTTATAAGAGA
>TARA_B100001115_G_scaffold72783_1_pt1 | contig 10727 bp, 13 predicted proteins | sample TARA_B100001115 | Tara Oceans TARA_B100001115 (sample SAMEA2622652) | marine metagenome | biome: marine biome (ENVO:00000447); feature: surface water layer (ENVO:00002042); material: "saline water (ENVO:00002010), including plankton (ENVO:xxxxxxxx)" | depth 5 m | reverse complement strand
CCACGGGAAAGACCGTCGCTGTGCCACTCTCCTTCACCTCCCCGCAACAAATTTTAACGATAGACGTAGTCAATTCGGGTGTCAAGATGCCAATTTCCACCGGTGATGTACTAGGGCACTCTCAAGTTGGAGTTTACCTAAGTGTCGTCGGAGATGTTCTATTCATACCCAGTACGTTGGAAGATGAGATAGCAAACGAGATTGAATCATCATTCGATATGGAATCTCATAGGATTACAATCGGCGGATCCGCCCTCCTGGGGAGCCTAATTCGCGGAAATAAGAAGGGAGTGGCAGTTGCAGATATTGCAACACAGGATGACTTGGACGAATTATCCAGCTTCGGAGATGTGGTAATTCTGGAGAGCGGAGTCAATGCAGCCGGGAATCTAATCGAGTGTAATGACAAAGGGGCCATAGTAAGTCCGACAATCCCGGTTGCGGGAGCGGAGATGATTTCAGACGTATTATCCGTGAAAGCAATTCGCTCTCAGGTTGCAGGTCATGGAACTGTTGGAAGCATGATGGTGGCAAACAACAACGGAGTACTGATTCATCCTGATGTTAAGAGTGCAGAAGCAGAGGCGATAGAGCAAGCAATGCAGGCTCCTGTTATGGTCGGAACTGTGACTTTCGGCTCCCCGTTCGTTGGCGCTGGATGCTGTGCTAGCGATACACACGCGTTAGTTGGCTCAGGCTCAACCGGTCCGGAATTAAATCGGATAGAGGATGCACTAGGTCTTATTTAGAGAATATAGAGTAATCAACATTATTCTTATCAATTGAAGAAACAACCTCTGGCATTGGATATTTCAGTCCCGTCGCCGTGTTGAAAAGGACTACAGAATCGTTTGTTGAGACAGAGCCAGTCTTGATACATTCTCGGTATGCGGCTACTACTGCAGCACCCTCTGGGCATAGGAGCAATCCCTCCGTCTTTCCAACTTGCTCCTGTATTTCCAAAGTCTCCTCATCAGAAACAGCCATCGCTAATCCTCCTGATGATCTTACAGCATCCAAAATCAGAAAGTCGCCAAGAGCCGATGGTACTCTAATACCAGAGGAGATCGTCTCCGCATTTTCCCAGAATTCTGCGTATTCACTACCCTCTTCCCATGCCTTGACTATTGGCGCGCATCCTGTCGACTGTACTGATATCATCTTGGGCAATTTACAGTCAATCCACCCGAGCTCTTTCAACTCGTGAAAGCACTTCCACATTCCTATAATTCCAGTCCCCCCTCCTGTGGGGTAGAATATTACATCCGGAAGATTCCAATTCATCTGCTCAGCAAGCTCGAGACCCATGGTTTTCTTGCCTTCGATTCTGTAAGGCTCTTTCAAAGTCGAGACTGCGAACCAGTCTATCTCTTCCATTCCATCTGAGATTATACTTCCGCATTCGCCGATTAAACCATTAACAATGTGGGTTGAAGCACCTTGAATCTGTGTCTCTCTTATGTTGATTTCTGGAGTATTGTCCGGACAAAGGACTGTACAACGTATCCCCGCTCTGGAAGCGTATGCTGCCAAGGCAGATCCCGCATTACCATTGGTTGGAATTGAGAGATGCCTAATTCCCAGCTCTTTGGCCATTGAGACTGCCATACCAAGTCCTCTAGCCTTAAATGACCCAGTAGGCAGCCTTGACTCATCTTTGACGAAAACTGATTCAGCCTCGAATCCAAAAATAGTAGAGAGATTTTCAAGTCTGATCAAAGGAGTAATTACCTCTCCGAGAGAGACCATGTTCTCCTCCGATGTTACAGGTAGAAGCGGCGAATACCTCCAGAAACCGGGTTTTCTCGAATCCTCGATAGAACTCTTAGTGATCTCCTTAGATAGCCTCTCCAAATCATATTTAACGACTATTGGCTTACCTATTGTGGATATCGTGTGGACGATTCCAGGATCAAACCTCTCTCCCGAATATGCACATTCTAGGTGACTTACGTAACTCCTCATGAATACTGATGAGCGAGGTGTTCGATGAATATGCCGCTCTAAACCGCTGTCGGGGCAACGTGATCCTCATTTTTTGAACCAGAACTCCTCACTCTGTTCCAGGCTTCTTTCATGAGATTATCATGGCAGTCCCTGCAATAGTTGAATCGTTCGTATGCCTCTCTGAAAGAATATGCTTTCTTTCCGCTTGAGACAAGGTATCCATTAGGAGATAGCCTACTAACAAGTGTTGCTTTAGAAGAGCAATTATCGAAATCGCAAGTAGCCATCATTCACCCTCTTTTTTGCTATCCACAATTTCCATCAGAGGCACATTCGCCTCAATTCTCTCCCCTGGTTTGCACATGATTTTCTCAACCTTCCCATCAATAACGGCCTTAATTTCGTTTTGCATCTTCATCGCTTCAAGTACGATTACCACACTACCGCTGTCCACTTTATCACCTTCGGAAACTAGTACTGACACAATTTTTCCTGGAATCGCCGAAGAAATAAGTCCTGAATTTGGCCCCCCTCCTCTGTTGGAATCACGCTTCTTTCGCTGGCCTCGCTTCGACCCTTGATCCATCTCGACTTCGTACAAATTTCCATCTATGGAAACCTTCCATTTCCCTTCCTCAAATTGAATCTCCACTTCGTACTCTACTCCATTAACAGTTACTTTCCTTTTCTTAGACAAACTACTCACCTCCTAGAGCTCCTACTTGATTTGGAGTTTAGCAACGAGGAGTTTCCCGAAGCCATCATTCTATGCGAAACCGACCAGTTACTTCCAGCTTCTCTCCCCTTCGAAGGAGCGATTGTTTCTCCCAATTCTCCGCTCAATAGTACTACTGAGATAACCGCGACTATCTCCTCAGGCTCTAATTCCCCAACACTCACGATATCACAACGGGATATTTCCATGTTTCTTATCGGGCCTAGGCTCTTCTTTCTCCAGAATTGCCCCCAATGCCTTGACTAGAGCAGACCTAGTTTCAGAAGGCACGATAACATCGTCAAGATAACCCAATGCAGCAGCCTTGTATGGGTTTGCAAATGACTCCTCGTAATCGTCAACTAGCCTTTGTCGCTCCTGTTCGGGATTTTTCGAACTATCTATTCTTCTCCTATGAATAATTTGCACGGCCCCCTTTGCCCCCATCACTGCGAGTTCAGCAGTAGGCCAAGCAATGTTGTAATCTCCTCTTATATGCTTAGATGACATCACATCATAGGCACCGCCATACGCCTTCCTAGTGATAACTGTCATCTTGGGAACCGTTGCCTCTGCGAATGCATAGAGTAGTTTGGCACCGTGCCTGATTATGCCGCCCCACTCTTGGCTAGCACCTGGTAGAAAACCGGGAACGTCAACAAAAGTCAACAGTGGGATGTTAAATGCGTCACAAAAGCGCACAAATCTTGCTGCTTTAACAGAGGCATCGATATCCAAACAGCCTGCTAGATGCATTGGCTGGTTTGCCACAACTCCGATCGACTGTCCCCCAAGCCTACCTAGTCCAATAATTATATTCGGAGCAAAACCATCCTGAATTTCTAGAAAACTATCCAAGTCTAGAACCTCCTGAATTACCTCTCCCATGTCATAGGGTCGACTGGGATCTTCGGGTACAAGAGAGTCCAGAGAATCACACCTTCTCTCCAGAGGATCACTAGTCTCAATCGATGGCGCAATGTCTAGGTTGTTGGATGGAATTAGTGATACCAGCTCCCTAACTATGTCCAATGCTACATGATCATTCTCTGCGGTGAAGTGAGTTACTCCTGATTTTGTTGCATGTGTGGTTGCCCCTCCTAAATCTTCGAAGCCTACTTCTTCATTCGTAACGGTCTTGATAACCTCTGGACCAGTGATGAACATGTGAGACGTCTCTTCAACCATTACAACGAAATCAGTAATCGCAGGCGAATATACTGCTCCTCCAGCACATGGGCCCATGATGACAGAAATCTGTGGAATGACTCCACTGGATCTGACATTTCTGAAGAAAATCTCAGCATAGGAACCCAAACTGGCGACCCCTTCCTGAATCCTTGCACCACCACTATCATTCAGACCAATTACTGGAGCTCCTGTTTTCAATGCCATGTCTAGAATCTTGCATATCTTAAGCCCGTGCATCTCACCTAGTGATCCACCGTATACGGTGAAATCTTGAGCAAAGCAGTAAACTAATCTTCCATCAATGGTCCCATAACCACAAACTACTCCATCTCCAGGAATCACATTCCTATCCATATCAAAGTCTCTACACCTGTGCTCTACCAAAGCATCAACTTCAGTGAATGAGTCCTCATCTAGCAATTCCTGAACCCTCTCTCTCGCTGTCATCTTCCCTTTAGCGTGTTGCGCAGAAATCCTATTTTGGCCACCTCCTGATTGAGACTTCGCCTTCCGACGCCTAAGCTCGTCAATCTTGTCAGAGTTTCCACTCACATGGGAGGACGGGAATAGGCCGCACATGAGCATTCCTGAGAAAATAGAATTTCATATGCGGTTGCTTGAAGTCATGTTGCCACTTGCAACTTACATAAACATGCGAATTGTGATTGCCAAACCTGGACTAGATGGGCACGACAGAGGAGCAAAAGTCGTCTCCAGAGCATTGAGAGATGGGGGTCATGATGTCATCTATACAGGTCTCAGAAAGACTCCAGAGGAGATTGTACGTATTGTAAACGACGAAGATGCAGAGGTTCTCGGTCTATCTACTCTCTCTGGAGCGCATAATTCTCTAATACCAAAGATTTGCGAGCAACTAGTACATAACAGACTAGGAAATGTAATTGTTTTCGCAGGAGGCATTATTCCGGAAAGAGATATAGAATTCCTATTTCGATCGGGCCTCAGAGCAGTCTTCGGGCCCGGAACCCCCACTTCAGATGTCTTGGATTTCTTGAATGAGGCTCTGATTCGTAAACAAAATGGAGATCCAGTTGGAGTCGGAGACGGTTCGGGGTGGAATTGGAATGACTGACATCAGTGATCTATTGGAATCAGCAAAATCAGGCGATCGAAGAAGCCTATCAATGCTAATTTCTGCAATCTCTAAATCCGGGGACTCCCCAAGTATCAACACCTCGAAAGGCTGGATTCTCGGAGTTACAGGACCTCCGGGATCAGGAAAATCAACTCTTATCGGACAGATGGTCAGGAAATGGGCATCTTCAGGTGAACGCGTCGCCGTACTTGCCCTAGATCCGACATCTCCGTTGTCCGGTGGTTCTTTGCTTGCTGATAGAATAAGAATGGAGGGAGAAGACGACTTGCGAGAGAACGTGTTCGTGAGGTCTATACCCTCTGGAAAGACCCCTGGTGCCATTTCTCCAGTCCTATGGCCGATATGTGGCGTACTTTCAGAATGCGGATGGACTCGAATAATTGTTGAGACTGTAGGAACAGGACAGTCTGAGTTCAGAATAGCTGCCTTGGTAGATCGTCTACTTCTTGTTGACGGCCCGGATAGGGGGGACATCATCCAAGCAGAGAAAGCGGGGATTCTTGAGTTGGCTGATGTTATTGCCGTTAACAAATCAGATTTGCCGGGTGCATCTTCAGCAGCACAGCATATACGTTCCTCACTAAGTCTCGCCAGCGATGACAATCGCGAGGTTGTCCTGGTCTCGGCAAAAGAAGGACATGGCATACAGGAACTTGTTGAGATTATTGAGAAATGCGAACCTCAGAATACACGGGGAAAGATGATGATGATGGAGAGACTAATCTCCGAATGGGATTCGATTCTAGTTTCCCATCCTGAAATAGACAAAATCACCTCAGAACTATGTGACGGTTCTATAACCGTTAGAGAGGCCATCGAAATATTGGTTTCGTCCGTTAGAGATGGTGGTTCGTAGGTGTCTTCAGATGATAACGACTTATTCGTAGATCATGTAAATCATTCGATTGGGGGCTTAGGAGGTCATGCTTTCAGAAGGCTAACGCACATCTCAATGGCATGTATACCCTATCTATACTATGTGCACGGAGAAGATATATCCTCAATTTTTTCCCTAGAGATGAGGGAGTTTGTTAGCGTAGTTTGTATTCTGATTCTCGTTATTGAGGCTATACGACTTAGAACAGGAATTGTTATTGTTGGGCAGAGAGAGTACGAGTCTAGGCAGATTTCCGCGCTAGCATGGGGGGCTCTTGCAGTAGCCTTGGCCTTGCTAGTTGCTCCTGAGGGAGAAGGAGACGGAATGGAGACGGGGTTGTACGGGGCTCCACTTGTCCTAGGAATGACTCTAGTCGACCCCGCAATGGGTGAGGTAAAGAGAAAGATGAGAGACCTCAGATTGGCAGTAATCTCAGGGCTGGTCGTTTCTTACTGCGTGTGGCTTGGTTGTCATCTCTGGATTGGTACTGATTTGATTGTAGCAATCTTGCTAGCTCCTTTGACCGTCCTTGGTGAGTTACCCTCAACGAAGATAATCGACGACAATGCGACAATGGTGCTTTTGCCCCTCTGCGGCCTAGTGCTCCTATTGCCATTGCTGTGATTTTGCTCCCGTCATGTTTACATTCTAATTTCAAATCCAAGTGAAATAATATGAGTGAAAAAGATTCAGATTTGTGGGAGTCTCCTCTGAAACAGAGTACATACATGTTTATCTGGGCAATAGCTTCAATCGCATCTTTTGCCGTTTTCATCAAGTATTTCTAGTTGCAATTTCCCTCTCAGACGAAATTAGCGCACTCTTCCCGGAAGCCCCTCCTGGTCCACTGTATCCCCCGTGTCTACCATCAGAACGAATTACCCTGTGACATGGTACTGTGATTGGATTAGGGTTAGCTGCGCAAGCATTGGCAACAGCTCTTGATGATCCAGTATTTCCGATTGAAACTGCAATTTCTTTGTATGTTCTAGTTTGGCCTGCGGGAATATTTTTGATTTCATTCCAGACTCTATTTTGGAATGATGTCCCTGTCATTTATTCTTCTTCCCCCGCCCACAATCCTTCTTCCATTTCCTCCATCCCTACTATCTCATAGTTAGATGGGAAGAGCGCAATGGCAACTCCAATTACTATACATGAGATTCCGAACCAGAATGAGCCCGTTATCATCAACTCCATTCCAATTGCGAATAGGAATAGGCCCCCAAGATTAGAGACCCACACCAGGGTCTTGAAAGTAGACAATGAAACCCCGCTCGCCCTCTTCGTTCTGTGAGGGCCAAACTCTGCCCCGAACCTGACTGGATCGTCCTTCCCCATGTAATCACCTATCAATCATTATTATCGCATCTGTGGGGCAAGCCAATACACAAATCTTGCATCCAGTACAAGGGTCTCTCAGAATTTTCGCCTTTTTATTTACATCCACATTCAATACAGGACTTAGTAGCGGTGTATCGTACAGTTCTATAGCATCATCCTCACATACTATCGTACACTGATCGCATCCAATGCACAATTCTTCTTTTACCCATGCAACTGTGTCATCCCCGCCCTTTAGGAGTGCTTCCTCCTCAGCCCTTACCGAGTTGAGTTGTATCCTAATTCTTGATTGTTCAACAGCCCTTCTCTTGAGCATTTCCTCGATTTTGGTCATTCTCTTCAGCGAATCCATTAAGTCCACACTTATCATAGTGAGTTTGATTGGCATCCCCTAATTCGTGGTTACATGACAGCACTCTACTCACAGAAGTGGTGGAAGGACCCAATGGTTTGGCTAGGCACCCTTCACGGTACAGCAATATGGGCCTTCATGGCGGTCTCCCTAAGTATTACTTCCGCGTGGATTTCCCTCGCTTGTGGCATCTTCATAGGGTTATTCTTGTACTTGGTAGCATTAGGTTACCAGGACTACCGCTTTGCAAGGGCGATAGTTGTTGGCTTCGTGATGAATGTCTTCCTTTCTTCGCTTTCCGCTATTCTCGCTTTCATCGATTAGCCCTAGTTTTTTGATTCCTCTATCTGCCTTGCTAGGAAGCTCACTACATCAAGAATCTCGAAGTCATGTCTTGGGTCGCCCTCGAATTTCAGACACTCGAAGTGCGCTACGCATTTTGGGCATGAGGTGAGCATAATGTCCGCCCCGGTTTCCCTGACTTCATCGAATCTCTGAACCCTTAGTGCCCTGCTGTTCTCATTACAAGACATCATGCTTGAGACACCGCAGCACAGTGCATCTTCGCCGGTATGTTCCATTTCCACTAGATTCACTCCTTCTACAGAGCCTACCAGATCACGTGGCTCATCGTAGATGTTCATCTGCCTACCCAACCTGCACGGATCATGGTAAGTCACGGTCACTTCGTCGTTTGACTTCAGGTTCATATCAAATCCATTCTCAATTAGGAACTCCGTCGTGTGCATCACTTTCATGTCATCCAGCTCATAATCCAGAGCAAAGGTCCTGAAACACTCGGCGCAGGAAGTGACTAGAGTCTCAATCCCGCTCTCTCCGAGCTTTTTCTGGTTGTAAGCCTTCAACTTTTCAAAAACCTCACTCATCCCTTGCCACTTCTGGTCGTGCCCACAGCACTTCAAGAAATCTCGACCCAGGTATGTTACTTCCTCTCCCATTTCTTCGAATATCGTGAAAGCTGAAGTCGTCGCATCTCCAAGATCCATCGTTCCTTTATTTACATGGCTGAAGACCATTTCTTGGTCAATATAGTCGACACATCCGGGATAATATCCTATGCTAGAGTCCAACGGGTATTCCTCCACGGGGATGAAAGAGCCATCTGCGTCTTCTTCCGCCTCAGCGGCTAGTACCGCCTGTAGCACCGTGTGCGGTATCTCCGTTGCTGGGGGCCCACCTACCACCAGATTCCTTCTGATATCGATATATGAGTCGTAGTCAACCAATTGTGGACATGCGTTGGTGCATGCCGTGCAGGTCAGGCAAGAATAAAGGGGGACTCCGTCGTCTTCGTTGTTCCACGTGTTGTAGATTATGTTCAGTTTATCTCCAGCGTTGAACAACCTCACAGGGCAGGCATCGTCGCACAAATCGCATCCATAGCACTTGTTCATTTCCCACTCGTAGCCTCGAGCCATGCTTCTGAGCAACATGAAAACTAATGCCCCTACACCCAGACAGGGTATGAACATCGAGTAAATTAGCTTGGCATCAAGGCTCTTTGGGTTTTTCTGGAAGGTCGGATTTGTCACTGATAACGATGCCAGCTCCTCATCGCTTAGGCTAACTTCCGATCTTATCAGTGCGGTCCCGTCTTCCTTGAGTAACAGAGGCTGATAGGAAACTGCTGAGAAGTCTGAAATCATGGTGACTGAGTCATTGACCTGCTCTGAGTTAGTGGTGAAGGAAATTGTGTATGATCTCCCAGAGTCAAGGTAAATTGTACCAGACTCGCAAGTAGATCCCGAATTCGACCAAATTTCCTGCCCTGCATCATCAGTCAGCGTCAGACTCTGAGAGTGTTCGCCTGCATTTCGCACGGTAGTTCTGAAGTTGCATCCTATGTCAGTTTGAACTTTCGATATTCCAAGGTCCTCCACCTCGAATTGTATAGATTCAGATATTGAGATAGGGCTGTCATCATCTGCTCCTTGGTAGATGATTTCATTCGCCCCAATATTCCTGGATGTCTGAGTATCGGCGTGCCCATTGACTCCGCTGAAGTCTATTATCTGACTACGAGTGGGTTGGAAGATCCCCCAGTTTACGAAATGTTTCGCGGGCAAAACACACCATTCCGAATTAGTTGTCCCCTCTTCCATGGTCTCCCAGACGGACAGGGAGTTAGTTTCCTCGTACGGGAGACACTCGTCCTCCCAGTCTTCCCATACAGGTCCCTTTTCTACGTGTATGAGAGTGTCCGCGGGTTGCCCTCTTATCCCATCCAACTCGTCTATCTTAGCATCATATTGGTATTCCCAGAATCCCATAGTCCCAAGTCCCCTTTGATTCCAGAAACCATTCTCGTAAACTGGCCAAGTAATCGTGCAGAGTAGAACGGTTGCGACCAAAGACCCGACGGCCACCTGTCTGCCGAGAACTGGAGTCAGCCTGGATCCCATGGGGCCAATCAGGAACTTCCTGACCGAGAAGTACAGCAAAACGAAGATGAAAACACCGGTAAGTATCCATGGAACCGCATTGAACACTTCAGCAGTCCATGGTGGCTGAGTTCCGCAGAAAAATGTTCCATGAGGACCAGCCCAGCAGTAATCGCTTCGATTCTGACCATACATCTCGAGGAAGATGTTTATTGAGAACACAGAGATGAACCACACATGCGCTAGGTATACGGCTCCCGCTGTGGCGAACCACGGATCCTCAACGCCTCTCTTCTCCCTTTTTCCGATTATGAACGGTGGCAGGGCGAGAATGGCTACTGGAATTCCGGTGATCATCGCCCCCCATACTCCCGCGTTCCAAGACACGATTGGCTGACCGAAGAACTCCCCTATCGGTCCAGCGGGGATGTCAAACTGTGGCAAATACTCGCCCCACCTGAGGTATCCGTAAGAGAATAGAACGTACCAGTCAGGGAAGACGAAACCAGCTTGCGCGTACGGATCCGCAGCATTGTGCAAGGGCGGGGGGATAATCCAAGAGTAGAATGCAATGACCATCACAATCGAAGCGAAAATTATTGTATCTCTAAGAACTTCAGTAGGCCAGAAACCGTGTCCTGTGTGAACTCTCCTCCTTTCCTCTTCTGCTCCCAGCAATTGCTCTTTCTCGCTGACGTATGTGTCAGCAATCCTCCCAAATCTCTCAATTAGACCCATTTAATCACCTCAGTGCGGCTCCGCAATTCCTTGAACCCAGACAA
>TARA_B100001115_G_scaffold184590_1_pt1 | contig 10919 bp, 18 predicted proteins | sample TARA_B100001115 | Tara Oceans TARA_B100001115 (sample SAMEA2622652) | marine metagenome | biome: marine biome (ENVO:00000447); feature: surface water layer (ENVO:00002042); material: "saline water (ENVO:00002010), including plankton (ENVO:xxxxxxxx)" | depth 5 m | reverse complement strand
TGCTTTTTATTCTGATCGAATATAATCCAGAGCGTAAACCATACGTACAGTCCAAAAAAGACTGCACCCATTAAAAAGAATCCCCAACCTAACATTACCTTCTATTTATTGCTTGATTAATTGCTAAACTAAATAAAAGAATAGTACCAGGCCAGTGAGCCGAGTACTGAGCTTCTTCAACATTTCCAGATAACCCTAACACAACAGAGTACATCATTAAGATAAACGCTATAAAAATAGCATTCCATTTAAGTAAAAAATCTTTAATTTTTGTTTTCATTACAACTTTTTTTATGATTAAACAAACCTCCACATTTACATCTAATATAGTTAATGGAAGCTATTACGATTGGAGACCCTGCTGCCAAAGTCCATATATTAGGATGCCAATGGTCAAAGCAGAGTCCGAACAAATGTCTTAAAAATTCTATCATTATACTAATGCAGTTGCTAATTTAAAAAGCTCTTGATTAACTTTAATATCTTTCTCGAAAGACTTAATCTTTCTAACCTTTCTAACTTTAGCTCCTTTTAAAGCAGCATGAAACTCTCCTTGAGTAATCTTCTCTTGAACTACATTAAAGACTCTCCAAAGATCATCTCCTTTATCAGCATCTCTTTTAGGATCTAAAATATCTTCTATAGTTTCTGCATCATAATCAAACTTAGTAGCTTCTTTACTACCAGGAGTAATATTAGCTCTAATTAACATAGCATCTAAAGCTAGTTTATTTTTCTCTTGTTGAGTAAGAGTTCTATTCTTCATATCGTTCATTACCTGAACTTTATTAGGAAGATCTTCTACAGCTTGTCTAACTACGTTACGTAACTCTGCAAAAGTATAACCCTTATGCTTTATTCTAAAGTCACTAAACTTTTCATCAGCAACAACTAAACCATTACTACAAACCAATCTAAATATACCAACACTAAATTTAAATGCTTGCATACCATCATGACTATTAGTCAATAAGATTCTAGGATAAGCATCATCACCATCACTAGAAGTAATTTTAATATCTGGGTTTTGAAAAGCAATCATATGCTTTGAAAAAATAGTACCACCAGCTTTAGTACTCCTTCTTTGAGCAGCTTTAACTGGTAACCAATTTAACTTGGCAAGATCATCAATAATAGTTTCTGTATTAACAAACAGATACTTGCTAGAAACATCAGGATTAGTGGGCCGATCAGCAAATGCAAGCGGTACACTGCTCTTAACATCTTCTTTCGATAAGTAAGACTCTTCTTTTTCATTGAAATTTAACATAACATCATTCATAATATATAACCTTTTAATTTTTATTTATATCTTAATATAGGCATTTTTTTTGTAACTCACAACTTATTTAAAAGAAAAGTTAGTAAGTTTTTCATATAATTTTTCTCCTCCTGATTTTAAAGGAAGTTTATATTTAGGATAGATTTTTTTAAAATACTTATGCATATCCATAAGAGGTTGATCTCCTACTCTAGTCCTAATATTATGTATTATATAGGCTTGCATCCAATCATACCATTTCATATATGTAGCATGCATAAATCCACCAAAATCTTCTTCTAAATAATCTTTATATTCTTCTATAGAGTTAATTTTAATTTTCTTTTTAAAATTTTTATATGGAGAAAAACCACAACAGTCGTACTTATCATCTAAAAGATTACGAGTTTTAAATACAAGAGGCCATTCAACATGATCAATATTAGGAGTATAGTTTTGTTCACCTATTAGTAATGTTGGAACATCTTTGAAAATAAGATGCTTATGTTTAGAAGAAGCTTTACGATAGTCTTTATCTAAACTTCTTAAAACTTGATGAATAGTTAGTTGTTCAATATAACAAGGGCCGTACTTTTCTGCATTAATAAACTCTCTATTTTTAGTAAAGTGCTCAACTGCAATGTTAGTTGCTTTAGTAAATAAATCAGCATCATTTACATAAGTAATATTCATATTAGGTATAGAAGCTACATCAAAATATTTAGATATTCTTTTATCCGGAACACCACTATTATAAATTTTATAATATAATCTTAAATAAGTTTCATTCAATCTACTGAAATAAGTATTTCGCAAAGTAACATCAACATTTGTAGTTTGTATAAGTTCACTAATAGCTAATGAAACATCTTTCTTAACTCTAGTTTTATTGTGTTTTTTTACACTTGTATCTGGATGACTAAATAAAATGTTTTGTTTATATTTGTCAAAATTTATTTTTTTAAAAATAAAAGTATCATTATCAATATGAAGAAATGACTCTTTTAAATTTTGATATGCTCTTAATTTAGGCATACTCCAAGTAAAGTCTTTAGAACTAACATTTTTAGTAATAATATTATTATAAGGAAATGCTAACTTATCTATGACGTTAGCTATTTCATTTGTAGTATGAAACTCTATATTACCATAATGCTCCTTAGCAAGAAGAGAACTCAGAAGTTGAGCATACATTAACTCTTTCCAGACAATATTATGTTCGTTCGCAAAACTATGAACTACTTTCATTAACAGTTTTTACATTTAACTATTTGTGACTCTTTTATAACCATATTCATCCAACCCATATTTAAAGTAGTTTCAAAATATTTCACCTCTAATGAATCTGGTAAATTATCTTTAGTAACTATTCCTTCTTTAATATTATCGTATGCGTCTCTAAATATAATATGTTGACCTACCATGCCTTTGCAGCTTCTAATAATTTCCAACAATCGATTTGTTCATCTGGAAGATCTTGAGAATGTAAATGCTCTAAACAACTTTCTAAAGCCACAACCCATTCTCTTTGTGGTAATGCAATTTCAAACATATTATCAGCTCCTTCAAATGTAATTTCAAAAAGATCGGCTGAACGTTTATTACCTTGCATTGCTTTTTCAATACCTTGTATAATACTTCTAGTTACTGATAAAGTTTTTCTTTTAAATAAAACTTCAAATTCATCAGTAGTATGAAAATGTAATTTAACCATTATTTTGTGTTCTTGAACCGGATAGTTTACTAAAATATTCTGAAGTATCGCTTGCTACGACTTCATGCGTTCCTTTATAAGGTACATAGTTATTAGTACCCCACATATAAACAGGACCAAAATACTCTTTAGTCTCCATAGGAACGTTATAAATTTCACCTTTACCTTGAGGTTTAATAGGTTTAGTAATTCTACGCTTACCATCAAAAGATCTAAAATCTCTTGAAGTAACTCTATACCAACCGTTCAACTTAGGAACCCAAACTTCTAATACTCCTGCAGTATCAAAATCGTATTCCATTTTTACTAAATGACCTGTTTTTTCACTCATAACCTTTATTTAATTTATATCTTAATATAAGAACTTATTATCAGAATTCCAACTTATAGTTACTAAATTTTATTAAATAAGATGTCATTTTAGTACCATTTCCATCTTTAAATTCATATCCTTTTCTAAGGAACTTTTTTACATTACCTGGACCAGCTAAATGAGCTGCTGCTAGTATACCTGATTCAGTAATCAAAATACCATTGATAGTTTTACCATGGTATTTTTCAATTTGTCTTCTTAATATTTTTTTATTGTGACTTAATAAAGCATACATAGCTTCTTCTTGCATAGCTTCATTTTCTAAAAATTCTCTATTAGAAATATTTTTATACCCTAAAGCATTCAAAGTCTTTCTTCCAAATTGATACTTGCCTAGATACCCAAACTGATTAACTGCTTGGTAGTTACCGGAAGATTCTCTAAATCCTATATCGTCTAAAAATTTACTATGATCTTTTATTACTATCTCCACTACTGGAGCTTCTATCTTTGGGGTAACAACTTCTAAGGCCAAAGGCCTGAGAGGTTCTTCCACTACTGGTTCAACTGTCATTCTTGCTGCCATTGTGAATGCCATAACAACTGTAGATGCTAAAGACACACCAATGGTAAAAACTAAGTTTCTCATATATTAAAGTTTAATTAAATGCCGAATATTTTCTTGGCTTTAGGTAATACCTCTCTAATCATTATATCATACTCTGGGTGTTCAGCATATCTTTGATTAACATAATCTATATACTGATCTTCGTTTTTAATATCAGATAAGTATTCTGAATAATAGAAAGCATAATCATATAATGATTCTTTCCAATTATTGTAATAAGCATGTTCGTATCTTGTACCAACTGCTAAATTAGCTCTAATAAGAGCTTCTTTCATCCCGAATAAATTGTTATTCTCTCGATAGATCCTTGAAGTAAATCCGCCAGTTTCAACAAAAGACTGACAGTAAACCAAATGAGGGAAGTTAAAATTAAGTCTTTTAATTTCTTCAATGAATTTTTTTTCTGTAAATTTAGTTTCTTCATTTATTACTATATATCGTTCAACAGGGGTTAATTTCTCTACTACCTCGATAGTTGGAGGTTTTACTATTCCGTAAAGAAATAACATTAACGTTAACACTGTCCAAAGTGTTAAGTATTTTACGTAACTTACTTTCTTAAAGGATATAGAATCCTTATCATACTTGTACAGTTGCATAATTTTAAAAAATTGATTAGTTAGAATAGATCGAGGAAAGAGGAATCGATCTTTTTTTCTCTTAGTTTGTCGTTTAGTTCCGAACGCTTCACCAAATCGTCCGCTACTTTTCTTTCCAACGGCTTTCGCTTTTTCCAAGTCGAAAACTTGTTTGATTTTTTCGCAGGCATGATAATAAATAGTTTTACAGCCTTGAAATATATTCTTCTCCTGGGTTATTTTCATCATATAAACCTAATTCTTTAAGATGTTCTATGTGGGCTTCATCCATTGTCCATTCTTCATCTTCTCCCGAACGATCTACATATTCTTCTACTGTCTCTTTGACGTTTTTCTTGGAAGGTTTAGTTCCATATAAGAAAAAACAATTCAAGCAGAGAAATTCAATATTTTTAAGAGTTAAATTATTTAAGTTACTATCTTTATAATTTATAGTTAAAGGTACTTGAGTATCAGATATTCTACGTTCTGCAAACCCGCACTTGTTACATTTTTCTTCAACTAAAGCCTCAAAAATTAATCTTTGCTTAAATTCGTTTCTATCCAAATACTTTGAAGGAACTGCTCCATCTAATACTTCTTTAAACTTAGGAAGTTTATTATGAGAATATTTAGGAATACCTTTACCTTCTTGATTCATATGAGCTTCAAGTAAAGTAACTCCTTCTTCATTCTTATACATTCTTGCGTACTTCTTATAGTGGTTATAAGATACGTGTAGTACTCTAGCAGCATGCATATTAGAACGAGTTTGTTTCATCGCTCTTAATATATCTTCTTTAGTAAGTATTTTGGATGGACGTCCCATTAGTAATCTATTCCTTCAATGCCTTGAGGAGTCTCATCTACATTGAATATAATAGTATCATCATCGTCTTCTAACACATTATTAACTCTCTCTTTAACAGATTGTGAAACAGCAGCTTCGTCTGTATCAAGATCTAGCATTTCAATATTAACTTTCTGACCTTTAAGTTCAGCTTCTTTAGATGCTATAGCTCTTGCTTTATCTTGATCCATAATAATAATATCATTATAAGTATGATCACCCGAACCTTCTACTGTAGTTATACCTACTACAGGTTTAGCAGTAGAACAATCAAGACATACATGATAGCCTAACTCTTTTCTTTTAACTGGAAGTTTATCCTGGTTACACGCAGGACAATTCGTCATTTCTAATTGCATAGTATTTACCATTAACATAACCGTTTTTAAATTTTATCGTATAAATATAGGCATAAAATACCAGAAAACCAACTATTTGTTATATTTTTTTATAACATCCCAGACATCACTAGGAGTTTTAAACTTAACTGTTTTTTCTTGTTTACCTACACTTATAGTAATATTGCCGTCCCATTCTTTATCCGGAACTAATTGGTAAAGATACATTTGTACTAAACTAAGTTGTTCTTTACTGAAGCACATTTTCATAAGATCTTCTATAACTCTGAAGAATTGATCTTCATATGTAGTCATATCCATTCCTATTTCTTCAGCCATAAAATCTCTTCTATCTTCAATTTTTCTCAACTGCTTAACAATTTGTACAAATAACTTTTTATTCATAGACTCTTTATCTAATTCCTTGATTTTAATACGGTATGATAGTGGGTGAATAGAGAAAAGAACTTCTCTTAATTTCTTACGCGGGTTCGTCTGTCTCGGCATTAGTAGTTGGGTTTTGCATTGATAGTGCTTTTCTGATAATTTTATCAAAGTATTCAATATAAATAAAAAATCCAATAATAGATTTATCTTTCAAGTTTCTATCTCTTTCTACTCTCAATTCAAATTCAGCTAAACCTCTTTCTAATCTTTGTTCAAGTTCAATAGCTATATCATTTTGTTGAGTTGTAGTTAGGTCCCCAAACTCAGTAGGAATAAATTGTACTTTGACTCCCTTCTTTTGAGGATCTTCATTCGTATCAACTTTAAGTAAAAATGAATGTCCTGCGAAATTTACTTTTGCAGCTTCATTTAAAGTCTCTTTTACTAATTGTTCTAATTTATTCATATTAATAAATAGTTAACCAAATAACATTTTTTTATTATTTCCTGCAGACTCTTCGATTAGTTCATGCTTTACTATAGCTCTATTGCGACTATATTGTTCAACTGTCCATTCATATCCTCTATCGGTAATGAATTCAACTTCTTCTACTTTACCATTACTATGAGTAAATTCTATTATAAATTTTTTCTTCATATTTGTTAACTTTAATTTTAAAACTACCTAATTCAAAAGTACCTGATTTGGGTTTATCTTGCTCCAAAACTCTACTCAGTTGCTGAAACATATTAAAATCTTCTTGAGTAAATTTATTACCATCTATAAATATGATAATATCATTTTGAGGTATCTCTTTAAACTCTCTTAATCTCCAACCTAAAGTATATTCTGTATTATCATTTTCTTTTTCAAGGTACTCTTCTAAAAACCCATCTGTATAGATATTAGTACACCAAGGTTCAAGTAACTCTAATAATTCATAAGTAGCATTTTTTAATACTACACCTTTATCAAAAAAAGGACTAACTATAGGTTTAAGAAGATTATCATGCTGTACTCCAGTACCCCATTTACGTATAAACTCTTTAGTTGAATTCTGCATTTCTTTTTGCCATTCTTTATGACGTTTTTCATCACCTGAAAAACTTCCGGCTCCTCTTCCAGTAAGATGATATACTAAACTATTCCAAGGTTGTTTAAAAGTAAATCCATCTAACTGCATACGATTAAATACATCTGAATCTTCTCTGCATGATTTTAAAATAGGGTCATGACCACCCATATCAAGAAACTCATTCTTGTAAACCATCCAAGGAGCAAATATACCATTAGTTACTTTAGTAACTCCTACATTATCGGCAACAAATTTATCAAATGCTTCTTCTTTAAAATCTTCAGGCCACATACCATAGTCTCTAATTATCTTTTCTCCATTGTTAGGATGTAAAGGAGGTTCTACTCTAGTACAACAGACAGCTGATTTACTTTCTAATAAATCAAAAGCTAATTTATCTGCATTTTTACCTAACATCATATCAGCATGAAAAACCATAACTACGTCTGTATTAGATCCTTTAATACATTCATCGTATGCTTTACCTATACCAAATCTTGACTTATTAAGATTAGGATTAGTTATATACCTTAAATTATATTTATCATGAACTTCTTTTAACCAGTCTATAGTACCATCATTATCTTGATCTACAAATACTACTATCTCATGATCATTTCTGTATGCATTCTTTCTTATAGAAGGTATACAAGTTTTTAAGTATCGTAAATTATCTTTACTAGGTATACAAAACGTAATTTTATCCATTTGTAACTCCTTTAATCATACCGTATTGATCAAATATAGGCATTCCTCCCCATTTTTCAAAGAATTTTCTTGAATTTCTCTGCTCCGCTTTCATTTGTCTTTCTGATGACTTACCATCGTTTTCTTCTAACCTATGGCTTCCTCTTGCTCCGAAATGATATACAACTGATTTAGTAGGCATAATAAACTCTATTCCATCTTGAAGCATTCTAAGGAAAAGATCATGATCATCCCAGCTAGTAGGAGCAAATAAAGGATCATTACCACCTATTCTATCCCATACTGATTTTTTTATGAGACCAGAAACACCTTCACCTTTTGGTATTTCATGATCATTTTGTTTAGCAAATTCAGCAGCATAATCTATAAATCGTTTAGTATTGAAATCGTCATGATAAGCTCCAAACTCATCTGGGTGTACTAATAAAGTACCAACTCTATCAGGGGAGTTAAACATATTAGGTTCTATTCTAAAACTATTAACCCATAGTTCTTTACCTTCATACTTATCATGTACCTTCATCAATTCAACATCCCAATTTTTACCAACATAAAAGTCCGAATGAAGAAAGTTTATAAATTCAGTCTTAACTCTTTCAGCACAGAAATTCATACCTCCTCCTATACCTTTAGGTTTATCGTTTTTATCAATATAGTATTCTAAATCATACAACTTTCCATGATCGTTTAACCATTCATCAGTACCATCAGTACAGTTTTCAGCATGAATAATAAATGGAGCATCATTCCAATATGAATGAGTCCTAACTGATTGTACTGCTAGTTTTAAATAAGGTAAGTTATTATATGTGCTTATACAATGTGTAATCATATAGACAATACTTTTAATATTGCTTGTGGTCCTTCTGTACGAGCTATAACTTCGAAATCAAAAGATGGGTTATCTTCACAAAATTCACAAAATGCCTTATATTCATTCTCCTCACCTACATGATGTAATATTTCGTCAAATATGATAAGAGTGCCTGGTCTAAACATTGATTTTGTTTCTTTTAATACAGTTACACAACTAGAGTATATATCACTATCGATGTGTAAAATTTTTAAATAATTATTAATCTCTTTAACCCATTGTGGTAAAGTATCTTCAAATAATCCTTTCACAAAAATAATCTTATCAGTATGGAGTAAATCATTACCTTTAAAAGAAGGTATAATACCATCCCTATCAAAATGACCTTTAGGAAAGTAAACTTGATTATTTACTATCCAATCTTCTGGAAGACCTTCAAAAGAATCAAATCCATAAATGGGAGTATCTTTATAATTTTTAGAAAACCATCCTATTGACCCGCCATTAAATACTCCAAACTCTGCTATTACTCCTCCTTTAATTGTATTATTTTTAACGTGATTTTTCCACATTAGTTTCCGTCCTAACTTCTCTACAGATAACTTTGATACTTGGTTATCAAATTTTTTATTCCGCATTTGCTTCTTTTTCCCAGTTAATAAAATAAGGTAGCCATTTTTCTTCACCATGAGCTGCATAAGAAGGAAGACAACTTATTAATTGTTTACCTTTTTTCTCTAAAAGCCTAAAAGTATCTCCACCCATTGGTAAATGCTTACCGGTGTGAAGTTTTACCATTTCATCATAATCCTCTACTATATGCTTGCCTGTAGTAGCCCAAGTCATCGTAGTACTACTTACAGTACGCCAGTGAACTGATTTTGTAATATAAAGCTTACATTCAGATGGCTTATTATAGATATGTTTGGGTTTTCTGATTCCATCTTCATCTATATCTATCTTACCATGATCCCAAGTAAATCTTTCATCTTTAAAATCTTGATACTTATCTGGATGATCATATAATGATACATAACTTGCATCTAAATATTGAAAAGCTTCTAATAGTATCTTCTTTGAACCTCTTCTATGTATATAATCATCCTCTATCAAATAAAAGATAGTATCTTCTCCATGCTCTTTTACAAGTCTATACGCTAAATCCCAGCTGACTATAAACGAACCTGTATTACCATTTTGTGTTCTATATATTTTATCCTTATCAGCATAATTATGAACCATATCAAACGTTTCATCAGTAACGTTATCACATAGTATAATTAAATTATCTTTACCGAACTCTCTTACAAAGGTTTTAAGACACTGTTCTTTAGAAGCATATTCAGGTTTAATTTTTTCAATATTACTTCTATCACTAATTCTGTATATGTTAATTAAGTTCATTTATCTAAATTTTGTAAAAACTCTGACATAGCTGCTTGACTTTCGGCAGCATATTTTTTAAACACCTCGTCATTTCTTGAAGCATCAGTACCTACTCTTTTAATTGGATGCCAATAATTATGACCTTTTAATCTTGAAGTAACACAAACTTGAGGTATGTTTCTTTTTCTACATACATACTCAAAACAAGTATCTTCTCTGACAAAATGCATACCAGGAGCTATAAAAGGAGTTTTATGGCCTGATGATATACAAACTAAACTTCCATCTATCTTATGAGGAACAGATTTGATATTTATATCTCCTGATTCATCATTAAATTTATCTAACTCTTTTTGAGTAATATAATCTTTATACTTCCAAGGAGATTCTAATAACTCAATACAGTCATCTTTATGCGGTTTACATTGGCATGGTTTGTCGTAACCTAATAATCTTTCATGAGTAACTACATCCCAAGAGTTATCCCACATAGGTCTACCTGCAAATGTTAAAACGTGAGGTTGGTCTATCTCTACCATATTTAATATAGCAAAAAAGTCTCTTGGTATAATAGTATCACTTTCACCCCATACGGTATATTTAGCTTCCGGATCATATACTTCTCTTCTCCAATCAGCTATATTATAAAATGGATCGTCATTATCTTTTATAGTAAGTTCAGGACTATAATCTTGCATCAACGGATGACTATCCCATTTTTCTAATAATCTTCTAGCACTGCTAACTGTTGGTTCCTCTATGTAAGTTTGATAGTTAAAGCAAATTTTTATCTTTACATCAACATCAGGAGCTGATCTTAATGCTTGAAGTATAGAGTGCCAACATTCATCTATCATGTTAGACTC
>TARA_B100001115_G_scaffold185080_1_pt1 | contig 11025 bp, 2 predicted proteins | sample TARA_B100001115 | Tara Oceans TARA_B100001115 (sample SAMEA2622652) | marine metagenome | biome: marine biome (ENVO:00000447); feature: surface water layer (ENVO:00002042); material: "saline water (ENVO:00002010), including plankton (ENVO:xxxxxxxx)" | depth 5 m | reverse complement strand
TTTTTTTTTACATATTAAATCTTTCATATAATTTTTCATCATTTTCAACATACTTATCAAATAAATATTTATCATCACTATTATTAAAAGTATCATTTAATTCTAATAATTGTAAAATAGGTTTCATAACCTGATTTGTTATGTAAAATGAGTAATCAATATCTAATTTATTCTGTATAATATACTCTGGATGTTCAACTCTATCTCCTTGTAAAATAGATTTTTTTCTATATTTTCCTTTATTTTTTCCAGACTTATATTTATTCTCCAAATCAAATACTTTTTCTATATCTTTAATAATAGAATATACAAATGGAATTCTATCATTTGATTTAGGTTTATTTCCTGGATCCCTTTCTCCCATTCTATCAGCTAATACTTTATGGGCGATAGATTGTGGGTTCTTATAATCTGCTTTTAAAGATTTTGTAATAATAAACATATTCATATCAAATTCACCATTTGCAATTTCATCTAAAGTATTTTTTAACCATTTTAATGATTCATCAAAATTTCTTTCTATCATAATTTTTTCTATCATATTTCCATATACATATTTTACTATTGGAGCATTATCCCTTCTTTTCATAACAATTCCCATTGAAGTGCGTTTATATTTATTATTATCTACATCTGATTCCCATTCATATTTATCTCCAATATATCGTTTTTTTGATAATAAGATAAATGGAAAGAATGTTTTTTCATATTCTAAATTTTGAGGGTGTTTTAATGATTTATTAATAAAATGACCTGCTTCTATTCCACATCGAATACAATGTTTTAATAATTCATTTTTATCTTTAATTTCATTTCCTTCTAAATCTTTTCTTGAAAACTTAACAAATACAGAATCTGTATCCCCATAAATAATATGCGGTTTTTCATAGCCAACATGTTTTGCCCAATTAATTACACCAATACTCGCATCATCAATTCTTTGTCTACCTATTGAAGTTGTACAAGCAGCAATATCTTTTAAATATATTGTACTTGTTCTTGCTCCAATTTGACCATAAACAGAATTACAAGTGACTTTATATGCTAATTGTAAACCATCTAAAACCTTTTTCTTAAATTCATTTTTTTCATTTTTTAATAATTTTTTAGTTCGTGTTCTTGCATTTAATAAATGATTACAAATTGTTGGAATAATTCCCATACTTTCTTTAACTATTTCTTTTTTATCATCCAATTTATTATTCTTAAAATAACATATTTTTTCAGGTTCATTCTCATCAATAACTTTACTTAATGTAGCTGATTTACCTTTTTGAATATACTTATAATTAATAAACTTAATTGTATTAAATTCTTCATTAAATTTATCTATTCCATATTTTTCTTTAAATTTTTCTAAATATTTTAAATTTGTTACATATGTTTCATGTGATAAATTATTCTCAATTATAGAGCTTGGATACAATGAAGCATAATCTAATACTGCTATTGGATCATCTAAATAAATACCTGGTGGATTTGGTTCTAAAACAACAGCACCTTCATATCCACCATCTTTTACAAAATTAGATTTTAATGTTGGAATCAATGTATTATATTTAGAACATTCATTAAATACAATAGAACTAACTTTAATACCTTGACCTCTTGTAAAAATATATGATAAAGGTACTAAACATACTGAAGACATACCAATAAAATTAGGAATAATATCTAATAATAATAATAAATTAATACAAAGTTCACAATCTTGAATACAATATTTTGCTACTTTTGCTCTACCGGATGGTCCTCCTGTTTTATGTAAATTAAATATTTCTTGTGGTGGAATATCATCTTTATTTAAACACCATTCTAATTTTGTAATTTTATATTTTTTTAATTCATTTAATACATTCTTATAATCTGAAATATCTAATTGTATCATTTTATTTGAATATGTTGATTTATCTAATGACAAAATCTTAAATTTAGTTCCATTTAATAATAAGAATTCACCAATATTACTATGAATATTAATAGTAATATAATCACCATTTTTTAGATGACCTAGATTATTTGTAAATAATATCCAAATTATTTTATCTGGATAATTAAATATTGGATATTTTTTCTTATATGGTAAATCATAATCTTCTGGTGGTGTATATAAATTACCTCTCATAAAATGAGCGGAAACATTATCTAATTTATAAGATTCTAAATTATGTGCTTTTCGGATTTCTTTTTGCATATCAAAGATAATTCTACCATCCATATTAATATATATTAATTCATTATCTCCAAAAGCAGCTGAAGATAAATTTTGTTTTATTAATTTACATTTTTTATAATAATATTGTTTATATTTATCACAATCATATTTTAATCTACCAAAATTATAAAATCTATTTTTTTCTGTATCTGTTTTAAATAAATAATCAACCCTTTCACAAATGTAATTAAAATCAAAACCTAAGATATTATATCCTGTAATAAAATCAGGATTATATTCATTAATAACATTACACCACTCTGATAATAATTCTTTTTCTGAATTAGAACAAATTACTTCTATATTTTCTAAATCATCACATATTTTTTCTTTTAAGTGATCTGGTTTAATTACTATAATATTTCTTTTAATTTCTCCAGTTCCAAAATTATAAAATACTGTTCCAATCTGTATAATTGGATCACCTTTAATAATAATTGGATTATACTTTTTATTTTTTAAAGAATCTAAATCTGGAATTAAATATTGTTTTATTATTTTATCTCTACATTTATTATGATTTTCTATATTATCTAATTTTTCTATAAATTCTTTACTTACTAATTCTAAATTATTAATTGATTTTTCAGTTGGTAAACCATTTTCTGTATAAATTCTATTAATTTCTACATTATGAGTTTCTATTAAATCTTCAGCAAAAGCATTTTTACCTGTAAATGCATAATCAATAATATTTTTAATTAATTCTGATTTTTCCGTCCAATCTACATCCTTATAAATATCATTAATTGTTTGGTCAAAATAGATATTATATATCTCCATTGCTAATTTTTTCATATTTTTAGTAGCTAATGGAAAATCTCCGTGTGAACTATCACATTCAATATCATAAGAAGCTATAATATAATTACTAATATCTGATTTATCTAATGGTTTAATATTTTTAGTTACACAAGTTATTTCTAAAGAAGCTTTAAAACTCATTGAATCAATATCTTCAATTAAATCATTATTTCCTTTATCTGTATCTATATTTAATGTAATCCATCCAGATGGATTAATTTTACTATGATGAATAAATTTAATCATTGGATGAATATTAGCTTCATATAAATTAGATTCAAATTGTTCACTTTTAGATATATTCCTCCAGTTATTTATTAATTTACTTTTATTTCTATTATCATTAAAACATTCTATAATTATTTTTTTTGTATTCATATAATCTCTGTAATTATTGAATGTTAATTTAACAAATTTGTATTGCTGAATATCATTTTCTTTATTAATATTATATCCATAAAAGTCTTTATAATATTGTGGATTATCTATTTTTATTTCTACCCTTAATTTATACTTTTTTTTCAATTCAGGAATAAATTGATTATTAATTGTAGAAGAATTCCATAATTCAGGTACTTTAATATAAAAGAATGGTTTAAAATCTGTTATATGAACTATAATATCTTTATTATCTGTTGTTTTACCATAAATAGTAACTACAAATACTTTATCTATATCATCAGAAGAAATGTCAAATATTTGTAGATCATATGTAGATTTCATTTTGTTTATATTATTCTATTAATAATTTTTTAAATACAAAATTCAAATTAAAATATAATAAATAGTATCTATATGAAAGAAATTACAATATTATTTTTAACTATTTTAGGGGTTATTGGCTCTGTTAGTATTTATAATAAAAATAAAAATGTTACAGTCTTAAAATCTACAAATGATAATAGAAAATATCGATTATTAGATTTACCTGGAAAAGAAAAATGTATGGAAATATTAGTTCAATTAAATAAAAATGTAATCCAATTATTAAGTTATGTTAAAAATGAAGAAAGGGAAGGAATTCAAGATTTATTAGATAATTATAGACCTGATAGTTTATGTGAAAATTTAGAAAATAGATCATTGCAAGCATATTCATTAAATAAAGGAGAAGAAATTTGTTTATGTCTTAGAGAACCTGAAAATGAATTAGAAATAATAGATGATATGAATACATTAATGTTTGTTTTAGTACATGAATTATCACATTTAATGACAGATGATATAGGTCATACTAATAAATTTTGGAATAATATGGCATATTTATTAAAAAAAGCAAATGAAATTAATTTATATACTCCAATTAATTATAGTGTAACTCCAGTAATGTATTGTGGTGTAAAAATAGATGAAACACCTTATATTTTTTAATTTTTATAATATCTATATTATATAATAAATGAGTAAAAATAATTATTTAATTGATAATTATATACAAAAAAAAATTTATATAGTTAATCATAAAGAAAATAAATTTATTTTTTTAAAGAGCAATGTAGAAACAATTGATGTAATAAGTAAATTAAATAGAAATTTATCAAAATCAAAAGATATATTTTCAAATATAACAAATGAAGAAAAAATATTATTAACTAAGTATTATGGAACTACAATTATAAATAAATTGGACCAAATTAATTATATAATAGATGATTGGTTAAATAAAGATGATACAATATTTATGATATTACATAAATTAAGTATATATTGTATAGCAAATAAAAATAAAGAATTTACTATAAATAATTATACAAAAAATAAAAATAATGCAATTACTGGTGATTTTTTGTATTGTTGGTATAATAAAAATAAATCACTAAATTTAAATTATAATATGGATATCAAAAATCCATTAGAAGATAATAAAGTAGATAAAAAATTTGTAGATAATACTGGTAATAAAATTTATGTAATTAATAATGATACATATAATAGTATATTAAATGATTATGATATAAAAAATGATGAATTAAATATTATTAGTTTATTTGATTTATTAGAATTAGATAATATTACAACTAATAAAAAATATAATAAAGATAATTGGCCAAAAGGTAATATAAATTTATATTTTAATGGTTATATAAATAAATATTTTCCAAAAATTAAAAATAAAGAAATTATATTAAATTATCAAAAATTTAAAACAGAAATAGAAAAAGAATATTTAAAATTATGTAAAATTATTTTTAATAATCAAAAATATATTCAATTAATTGATACATCTTATAATAATATAAAAACAGATGATAATATATTGATTGGTAAATATAATCCAGATTATATTAATATTAAAAAAGTAAAATTAACAGCAAGTCCATCAAAAGAATTAAATGTAAATATAAATAGATTATTTGCAGATACTGATTTAGATTTTAAATTTCCATTTGTAAAATTAGTTAGAGATGATTATACTGATACATGTTATAAATTATATGAACAATCTATTACATCTGATATAAAATATAAAGAATATCAAAAAAAGAAAACAGATGAATATATAAAAAATACTATTATTAATAGAGATTTATGTAGTAAATTTATTAAAGATGAAGTAAATAATACAACAAATAAATTTGCTTTTTATATAAGATTAAAAAATGTTTTTTCAATTATAATTATAGTAGAAGATAAATTTAAACAAAATGGTAATGATACAAATGGTTTAGAAAAATTATATATAAATTTAATTATTCATCAAAATGGAACAGTAAATATGATAGTAGATAATCATTATGATTTAGATATAGATTTAGATGTTATTAATAAATGTATTGATGAATGTAATAATTCTATAAAAGATATAAATGATTTTAAATTATATATTGAAAATAAAAATAATTTACCTTTATTTGATAATATATTAAACTTAAAAGATACAAAATTAGAATATTTGAATTTAAAACTAAAATATAATAATATTGATAATTATGATTCTAATTACTTACAAACCTATTTTGAAAATATGTATATCTATACAAGAGTTATTAAAGAAAAACAAATAGAAAAATCTGATGATACTATATTACTCAGATTTAAAAGAGTATCTAATTATCATAATTTAAATACAAAACAATCTATAATATCAACACTTAAAAATCCTATCTATGGATTAGATGAAGAAGATATTATTAAAAGTATTAAAGATATATTTGATATGGATGAAGAAATGGCTATTTTAGAATTAAGAAAATGGTCAGAATCTGTATCTATCAAATTAAATGATACTCAAAAAAATATATATACTCAAAATGCATCTGAACCAGGAGCATTAATAACAATTAGTAGATATATTAAAAATATTATAGTAAATATCGATGATATTAAAGATATGAATGAATATATAAATATAATTAAATTTTTAACAGTATCTTTCCAATTAGATAAACTAAATAAACAAAGTAAAAGCTTTAAGTATAATAAATTTTTTAGAGATACTATTAAAGGATTTGATATATATGAAAAATTAGAAGAAGAAAATAAAGGAGTTACTCTTAATAAAATAGAAGAAAAAGAAAAAAAAGAAATAGATGAAGAAGACGAAAATATGTATTTAATGAGTGGATTAAATGCTCCTGTAAATGATGAAGATGATTTAAATATTTTAGATGATGATGAAGATGATGAAGAAGATGAAGAAGATGAAGATGATGAAGATGATGAAGATGATAAAGATGAAGAGATAATACCGAGTAAAAAATCAAAAGAAACATCATCTGAATCAACAGAAGAATTTGTATATTCAGATGATTCTGATGATTCTTTAATTGGTGGAGGTAAAGATTTATTTAAATTATCTAGATATAACAGTAATTTATTAAAAGAAAAAGATAAAGGATTATTTGGATTTTCTACAAAAGTTAAAGATAAACAAGGTGTTAGTTTAACTTATGCAAGACAATGTCAAGCTGGTAATGATCAACGTATGCCTATTCCTGTAACAGATGAAGAATTAGAGATTATAAATAATTCAGAACATTTAGGTTCGGGTAAAAGATCATATAGAAATTTTATTAAAACAGGTTCAAATCCATATAAACAATTAAATTATATATGTCCTAAATATTGGGATATTAAACAAAATCTTAGTTTAGTAGATCCAGACCCATCAAATATGAAATGGGATATAAGTAAAATTATACCTGATAAAGATAAAAATTCTGTTATAGATTTAAATAAAAAAAGTGTTTTAGTTAGAAGTGGTAAACATTTTAAAAATAAAAAAGTAAATGAAATGGAAGTCAGATATTTACCAAATGGTCATCACCCATTAGGTTATGAATTACCTTGTTGTAATATAGCAAAAGAAATAAAAGAACAAGCGACTGTTTCTTATATATTAGAAAATCAAGATAGATTAAAAATATTAATACCAAATCATTATGGACAAATACCGAATAAATTAAAAGAATTATTTAATCAAGATAATAGATTTTTATCAGGGGATAGTAGATATATAAAAAATAATTCTAATTTGGAAAAAGATAGTAATCCAAATAAAGAAGGATACACTTGTGGATTTTTAAGAATAGGAAGAAAACAAAATCCAGATATATTATTAAATATTTTTACAACTATATATTATTCAGAATTATTAAAAGAAAAAAATTTATTAGTCAATAAACAAAATTTTGTTGATAAATTATTAGAAACTATATTAGATAATAATGAAAAAACAAATATAATTATTGATAATAATCTAATAAGTATATTTAAAGAATCTATATTAGGATCAGTTCTTTTTAAAAATAAAAATGTAGATTTATTTAATCTAAATATTACCAAATTTGTTAGAGATATTAAAGAAATTGTTATAATGTATCAGTTTAAAAATTATATAATAGATAATTTAAAAGTTAAAGAAACAAAAAAGGTAAGTAATTTTAATGCAGGTGATAAAGTATATTGGTTTAATAAAAAAGAGGTTAAATTTACTGGTATAATTAAAGAATTAAAAGATAAATATGCGATTGTTATAAATTCAGATGAGAAAGAGATTAAATTACCATTTAATAAAATAAATTTAGATAAAAATTTTGAGATAGATGATAAAGTGATATGGTTTGATAATAATAATGTTATTTATGGTAATATTTTACAATTAACTCCTAAATCTGCTATAGTTAAAGTAGATATGAAAGATATAAATGGAAATATAAAAGTAGATTTTGACAAAATTACATTAGTTGAAGAAGGTTTAATAATTAGTTGGATAGATAAAAGTGGAGAAAATATAGGGAAGATAGTAAAAATAAATCCAAAAACAATAAATGTTGAATATCCCTTAGAAACATTTAAAAATAAAAAACAAATACCATATGTTAAAATAAATAAAATAGTAAATAAATCAAATATTCAAAAAGGTGGTTCAAATATAGTATTAGATTATAATAAATTAAAAAAGAAATATGATTTTGAAAAAACTGAAAATTACAAAATAATAACAAATGAAAAAGGTTCTCCATTCAAACTCTTATTAAGTGAAAAAAAAATATGGGATTATAATGGAGATTTATCTTATAGAAATTTGTTAGTAAATGATGTTGTTAATGTTTATCAAAAAATAGGTAAAAAAGAAAATAAAACATATAAATATCATTATACAGGTATAATTAAAAAAAGTACAAAAGATTATATATTAGTACAAGATAATAAAGAAAAAATTAATAAAATAGATATACCTTATAGAATTCCAGAATTTCATAATATAGTAAAAGTATTTAAGAAAAATTATTATGTATCTTGGAATGCTAAAGTTAAAAATAATAAAATAAAAAAAACAGGAATAATAACTACTATTACTAATAAAAATATAACAGTAAGAACAGTTGAAGATGAAGTATTTAGTGTAGAATATAAAGATGTTATTTATACAAATAAATATAGTGAATTGGATGTAGAAAAAATAAATAAGATAGATGAGAGTCGTAGGAAAAATAAAGTTGATATGTTAAATTATTTAACTGAAATAACAGGTAAATCTTGGGATGAAGTAAATAATTCTATAAAAGACAATTATAATTATAATTTAGATATATCAAATTTATTAATCCAAATATTAACAAATTTAATAGATATTCAAAAAATTAAACAATTTATAATCTTAATTAAAGATGAAATAAAGAAAAATTTATTAATATTACAAAAAGCAAATAATGGTAATTTATTTAATAATTACAAAAAAATAAAAGTTAAAAAAGATGCAAATCATTTACAAGAATTTAAAAATTTTACAAAAATATATTCTGTTAAAAAGAATTTTCCAAATAACATTATAGCAAAAATAAATAAATTAACTATTGAAGATTTAGTAGAAATAGATAATGATATTAAATATTTATATGATTTATATAATGTGTATAATAATTTTAATAAATATTTAGATGATGAAAATGAATATAAATTAGATGATGAGATATTACCAATAATCAAAGAAATAATAGAAAAAAAATTAAGTGAAAGTAAAAAAGATGTAAATTATAATATAATTATTTTTGAAGATATAAATGATGATATTAGAATAAAAATACCATCAGATAAATTTAATAAAACTAAAAATATAGATAAATATAATTGGACTCATATAACATATTTATTTAAACAAAATAATAGTTATGAACCAATCTATTTTAGAAAACAAGAAAATAATGAAATAAGTATTCTAAATACAAAACATGCTTTTATTAATAATACTATAGAAGTAATTAAACAAAATATTAAAGAAACTTTTCCAGAATCTAAAAATAAATTAGATTTATTTACTATTATGAAATATTTAAATCATTCAAAAGTTAAACCAAATTATCGACCAAAAGCTTTTATAATTAGTCCATACAATAAAATATCTCATATAATTACATCAAAAGAATATATAATACCCATAATACCAAATGGTATAGTAGAATATGAAGATATAGATTTAAAATATAATTGGAATGATATTACATTTCCATTTTATGCTACTGCTATTAATTATATTAAATATTTAAATATAGATATTAAAGGATATATAATAGAAAAAGATAAAATAGTTAATATTCTATTAAAAAATAATGTTTATATTCCGATTAATCCAGTTAATTATGAACCAAGAAAACATAAATATAGTATAAGTGGTTATAATAATTTATTAAATATAGATATTGAATTAACTAGTAAAGAAAAAGATAATCGAGTAATATTTACAGATAAATTTAATAATAAATTAGATTTATTAAATATATTTAATCAATCTGTAGCTTTTTATATATTAACAGATTTATCAGTTGAAAATTATAAAAAAATAGAAGATATATTAAAAGATGATATATATATAAAATATCATAAAAGGGAATATATATTTAATATATTAAAACCTTTGATAAAACAAAATATCATAACAATTTTAAATGAACCTACTAAATCTTCAAATAAAAAATATAAAAATTGTAATTCTATAAAAGATCCAGAAAAGTGTATATTTCCTTGTAGTTTAAATGAATATAATAAATGTAAATTATTTTTAAAAGATGAAAAAGTATTAAATGAGTTTATATTAAAATTTATAGAATTATTAATAATAAATGGATTAGATAATTTAAAAAATATTTTTGGTTACAAAATAGAAAATTATGAATTAGAAAAAACTAAAAATCCAGATGAAATATTTTTTACTTATATGATGTTAGATGATAATCTAGAAAAATACTTAGAATTTATATTTCAAAAAAATAAATATTTTGAAAAGAAAGTTTATAATTCTAAATTATTTGAAAATAAAAACATATTTGACAATAATATTATAAAATATTTAGAAAATTCACCATTAATAATAAGAAAAATATTTGGTAAAAATACTAAATTATTATCATATAATTTATCAGAAACAGAAGTATTAAAAAAGAATGGAATAAATATAGATAAAACACTAATAAAAGATAATTATGATTTAGATGATTATAAAAATTTATCAAATAAATTAGATAAAATATTTTTATTAATAACAAAAAAATATTCAAAAGATGTAC
>TARA_B100001115_G_scaffold23353_1_pt1 | contig 11039 bp, 23 predicted proteins | sample TARA_B100001115 | Tara Oceans TARA_B100001115 (sample SAMEA2622652) | marine metagenome | biome: marine biome (ENVO:00000447); feature: surface water layer (ENVO:00002042); material: "saline water (ENVO:00002010), including plankton (ENVO:xxxxxxxx)" | depth 5 m | reverse complement strand
ATGAGAGACATAGGGATAAGGAGTTGGATAAGTTCTGTGATGATCATCCCGGTTCACCTATGTGCAAGGTGTTTGATTTATGACTGAGCAAGAAAAGGCAGCTCTCGGTCTAATGATTGAGAGCATACATAAACCGGACAGCAGTCTCAGGGGTTGCGCTTACAACCAGGGATGCTATAGTGAGTTGATGGAATGGCGTTCCAAAATGCTTGACCTACTCTATCGTTATGAAAAGGATGAAGTTTCACAATCCACCACAGAATCACGAGTACTGGACTGATGATTTCAATGCAAAATTCGTCAGGATATGGATAAGAAATAAAAAATACTTCACATATTGTGAGGGGCAACCGAGCAGTGTGTGGGGTTTTCAGAACAAGAGGACGGGTGATTACTACTCACCCGTTAATCATAAAAAGGTAGGGAAAAAGGTTGACTTATCTCAAACATCCCCTTATTCTGCCATGACACTTAATTTAAACCCACTAATGGCAGCATTCAATGACTAAGTTAGATCCAAATAGTATTTCACTTGATAAACCATCAAAATCATTTGAGTTTGAGAAGGTATCAAGGGATCTTGATAAGATAGATGATGCTAATGTCCTTAGGGATATTGCTAAATGTTACATTAAACTATATCTTAAACAACAGGAGACACTATCCTCCATTGGAGTACCACCCGCCCCTATCAGTGATGGAAACCCGTAAGGACAGAATGAGGGAAGATTATGTTCCCAAACTTCATGATTATGTCAGGTATTATCATCCAACCAGTGGTGTTCATGAGGGATGGATATATTTTTATGACAAGGATTATGTGTCTATTGAGATAGCTGTCAAGGATAAACAATGTGGTTTAACCGATGACCTACACAAGAAACATCATGTATTACTTTGTTGTCATCATTGGAACTGGCATCAACTTGAATATGTGAGATCAAGGAGGGACTTTAATGATGACAGGGAACCATGAAGAGAAATAGCACATCATGAAACTTACACCAGGGGGTGCGGCCTTATTCATCGCATTCTCCCTATCCTCTTTCCTTTGGTTAGGCATCATCGGCCTTTCCTACACAATTCATCAGTCCCTTCAATCAACAGGACAAATTAATGATTTAACCCATGCAAAACGAAATCCATGAAAGAGTTTGATTATGATCTTGATTATGAGAATCTTGATTTTACAGATGAGGAGACTCGCAAACTTTATCGCATTGGAAGGGGAGAGCAAGGAGTCCTATTGGTACGCCCTTATACTAACGACATCTGTGCTCATTGGAGATTCAAATCCCCAGATATTGCTGTAAGGTCCAGTAATAAGATATATGGGATGTATCTTGATTACAGGGACAAAAAGGATTTTATTGGCATGGATATGTGTCGTAAGTTCCTAGAGATGGGATTTACCAGGGCACGCAGGTATGCCAATCATCATGATGGACAAAAGTATGATTCATGTGGTAAGATTAAACCACAGGAGGAAGATTGGGATACCTGTCACTATGCTGAATCAGCACGCATATTCAAGAGGGTGAGGGACTTAGCCACCTACAATGATACATACCAAAAGATGAGAAAAGATTGGAGAACCTCAGAATGAGAAACATTATTTTAAGTCTGGCAATCCTGGCAGGATTTTCCACACCAGCACTAGCAGATCCCGAGATCACTAAATGGAAATCCTATCATAGTATGGGATGTATGTTGGTGGGTGATTGTAAGGATGGTGTCACTGAGGTAACTAAATGGCAGGATCTTGGTCCCCAGTATGAACCATTCAAGGATGAACTGGGTAAACTCATCACGGCAGCAAACAAATCAGGCATCAAAATTTTCCTGGCAGAGGACAAATACTTTGTAATGCTGACACGGGGATTGTATAGTGTTGCTAATAATAACTTCTTCCTCAACAAGAGATATATTGATGACCCAACCATGATGACAAAGGTCGTCAGGCATGAGGGTTGGCACGCCGTTCAGGATTGTATGGCGGGCACATTGGATAATACTTTTACGGCGGTAGTTTTACAGGATGGTGTAGTCCCTGACTGGATTCATAGGGGAGCAGAGAGAACCTATTCTAAAAATGCCGCCCCATATGAGGCTGAGGCCATGTTTGCCGCCTTTGATGATCAACTAACCGTGAGGGGGTTGGAGGCATGTGCCGGTGATAAACCAATGTGGAAAGTTTTTCCACCCACACCCATGACCAAGGAGTGGTTAATTAAGGAGGGATTCTATAAATAAACACTAGATGTGGACAGATAAAATACTGTCCACTTACCCTTGACCAATCCATCCTAATGATCTAATATACATAAGTAGTTCAGGAGTCCACCATGCCTTCCTTCACACTGGCACAGAAGCAACGCTACCGTATCACCCTTGATCTCGATGTCCTTGAAGATTTCAATCCCCATGAGATTGATTGGGCAAAACTTCTTGATATTCAGGGTGGTGAATCAGTGGACACCTATGTGGAGAATTTGTCCCTGCCCCATGAGTGGCACTGAATTTTCCAGGCATAGCACATGTGTGATCTAAATAAGTTATAGCGTTTGGATCACCATGTCTTTTTATATTAAAAAACCACATATATTGGATAGTAGAAAGGATATGTATTATGAGGGTAATCGTCAGTGGTCTGATGATTCATCCAATAAAAAGAATTTTGTTGATGTTGATGCTGCCAATGCGGAAATGTTGAACCCTGATGGCAAGAATGGTGGTTGGACCGGAGCACAGGTGGTATTGTCAGAATGAAAACATTCAAAAGTTTCCAGGCAGAGGTATATGACCCTGAAATTCAGGGTAGATCCCAGATTAAAAAGATGGGTGATGGTGGAAGGATTCGCCCGGATAGAAAGAAGACCGAACCCGAAAAACGCAGGATGAAGGCTGCTGGTGGGGGCAAAATGGTCCCCGCTAAGGATTATAAACCCAGGAAGGATATTGGTCAGCAGAGACAGCAATCTGACAGGGTTCAGGCACCAACCAAGGAAAGGGGAAGTGCTGAGGTCAAACAATCCTATGCTGATAAGGTAAAGGCGGAGAGAAAAAAGGCAGCACAGGCTAGGATTGCGGCAAGAAAATCAGGCGGTGAGGTGAAGAAGGACACCACATCTGCCAAGGATAAGGAGAAGGCAGCATCAAAACTGCTGACCAAAAAGACAACCAAGACTGTCTCCCCTGATTATAAACCACAAAAGGCAAGTGGTTATACCAGGGCAGAAAGGATGAAGATCCATAGAAAAGGTGAGACCAAACTGCGTAATATATTCAAGGATCAGGAGACTGACAGATATAAGAAAACAACGGGTCAGAATCCTGATGCTAAGGCACGAACCAAGATTATGGGAAGGGTTCATAAGAGGATGTCAGAGGCGGTGAATGACCCTGAACAGAGGAATACTTATGGGTCAGGATCTGTCCCACAAAGTGGTACTCAGGGTGGAGAATATGCCAAGTTTAAGAAGAGACCAAGTACAGGATTAGGCAGACTTGCCGGTAATCTTGCTAAAAGGGCAGGTGATAGTATTAAAAATGCTGGTAAGAATACTGCTGGTTCACAACAGAAACCGGATGGACAATATAGGATTAAAAATAAGGAGGCAACACCTAAACCTGAGAAGGGTGGAGCACTATCCAGGAGGGCAGATAGGACCGCTGATATGGTAAAAAGGGCAGTAAAAACTGCTGCCCAAAAGAAACTATCAGGTGCTCCAAAAAGACCCATGTTAGGTACAGCACAGAGACCTGATTTAACCAAGAAACCAGCACTCAAACCGGTACAACAAAGGGCAGCAGTTTCTGGCACACCACAGAGAAAATCATTGCCTGCTGGTAGTGGTTCAATCCAGAAAAGGGGTGAGTCTAAACCTGCTACCCAGTCAGGAATTAAACCAGTCAGGGTAACAGTTTTGGGACCAAAGAGGGCAGGTTATTTGGGTTCAGGTGATAAAAAGAAGGTGACTGGTAGTGGACCCCAAAAGAAATTACCTGCTGCTAAGAATAATACGAAAGCACCAGTAGGTTCACCTAACAAACCAAAAGAACCAGCAGCACAGAAACAAAAGGCAAAAGCACTGCCCCCGGCTACATCTAGCAAGGGATATTGATTAGTATTATTGTTAGTTACCTCTAAAGTGGGCTTGTAGTGTAACCACAACACTGCTACAATGGGAACAAGAGCCCGCATCGGTATTCAACTCAATGGAAACTCTATTCTTTCTGCTTATCATCACTGGGACGGTTATCCTGAGTGGTTGGGTAAGGTATTGGTTGAGCACTACAATACGAAGGAGAAAGTAGCGGCCCTGATTGATGGCGGGGATATGTCAGTCTGCTGGACTGATGAAGGATGGAATAGTGATGGCATCACTGTTCGTAACAAGGAAGAATTTGGTCCCCAATACTATTCTGAAAGGGGAGAAGATTGTCCTCCAAGGTTTGATGAGGATATGTTTGATTTTGTATATGAAAAGGAGAATAATGAGGAGTATGCTTATGTCTGGACTGTGAACAATAAGTGGGTCTGTATGCAAATGAATCAGTTCAATGATTCTAAACCACAAAAGGTTGAAATCCCTGCTTAATATTGTTAGTTACCCCTAAAATGGACCCACTGTGTTACCATCCAATCATGAACCTCACCGAGTCACAACTTGAGGTTGTCCTTGAGTCAATACAACACACACTAGATGTGTTGGATCGGGTTGACTATCAATGTGACAACAATGATCCCAAAAATGTAGAAAAGACTGCTCCTTATGCTGTTGGTTACAGCAAGGAGACACTAAAATCCCTCATTAACACCATTCACGCTATCCAATCTCACGACTGATTATCATGAACAACTCTTCAACTATTTTGAAAGAAATGCAGGAACTCCGCAAAGTGTGGAGGACTCAGAACTTCTATTACACAAAAGAACAGCAGGAACGATATGATGAACTGCTTGATCTTCGCAGGGCATTTATCAACTATTGGAAGGAAAATAATATGGTTTGGGTAGGTCCATCCATGGCAGGCAAGAATAAGACTGAGGAGGAAGAATCATGACCCATACAGTCAAAGCAGCATGGCACGATTCTAGGGGTCGTCGTCATAACATTTACCTTCAAACTGACACTGCTGATAGAAGAATAATCGAGGAGATTATTCAGGAACAATATCCTGCTAGCAGGGTAACAATCCTCTCAGTTATGAGGGATCAGCAGGAGATTGCTGAGAGAAATGCACGCCATTCTGAATATGTTCAGGCACAGCGTGATAGAAACCAACAATGGATTGAAAACCAACGCTCAAACTATGGACAAATCAACTCTGGAAATGTTTCTGCTGGTTCTAATTTCAATGGAGAGCATTACACATACGCATCTGACGATAAGCACTATGGAGGCGCTAACACAGCAGCATTGTGGGCGCTAGGTGCGGGTGCCACAGTGTTAACTGCCAAAGGATTATGGTGGGGTGGAAAGACTGTTTTTAGGGGTCTTTCTAAAGTTGTTGACACTGTGAGGGTAAAGTGATAAAAAATTTGAAAATCTATGTCTATGCTCTAGCAATAGCAGCATTTTTGATAAACATATACTTATGGCAAAAAGTAGTTTGTGTTCACTCCCCAGACAATTGGGTATGTGATATTGTTAGTTACCTCTAAACTGGACCCCTATTGTAATCACACAACCAACCAAATGACATCAACTCGTTTCAAAGGTGGTATCCAAAATGGCACCGTTGCCACTGATGCCAGGGCCCGCAAACTTGACAAACAATGTAAGCACGTTAAGGATGAGATTTTTGCCCTGTTACAGGCAAGGTATCCTCAACTTACCCTTCAAAAGAAACTCACAAAGGATCAGATTCCTGGTGGTATTGGTGCTTGTGAACCAGATGGCGGTGCTTGGTTCTACAATGGTGTGCTGATTGCCGTCTTTGAAGGTAAGAAACAGCAGGATAGGGGCAATGCTATTGAACGCTGGTTCAAGAATAATTTTGTCTGCCGTGCTATCAACCCGGATGTTTCTTATGTCACTTTCTGCACTGGAGAGGGTGCATATCGTATTTGGGATAAAATGTTGGGTAACTTAACTTATGGTCAAATTGTGAAAGCACTGAACATTGCTCACCTTGAAGGATTTGACCAGTACAATCCTGGTGGCAATAGTGCATATTTGAACACTGATTGCTTTACAAAGGAGTTTCTTAGTGCTATTATGATTAAAGTTATCACTGAGAGAATCGAATCTCTGACCGTGTTTGAATGAAACCGTTGTTTATATGGGCAGGTGGTAAGACAAAGGTGCTGAAACATTATGCACCTTTTATGCCATCTAAGTTCAAAACTTACTATGAACCATTCTTTGGTGGTGGGGCAATGTTTGTCCATGTGATGAACACCTACAAACCAGAGAATGTGGTGATAAATGACATCAATCCTGATGTCGTTAATATCTATAGGGCAATCAAAAATGACCTGACTGAGTTTCAACAAAGGTTGAATAGTCTTGAATCTCAGTATCTACCACTGAGCAAGGATGACCGTAAAAAGTTTTACTTTGACATCAGACATCTTCATGGTTGGAGCTATCAAGAATGGAGCAAAACATTTGAGGCAGCAACACTATATTTCCTGATGAAAACGGGGTTCAATGGTATCTACCAACTCAACAAGAATACCAATGGAAGGTATGGAACACCCGCAGGATTGTTGAATCAAAAGGATAAGATTTATGATAGGGATGTGCTCAACTGGTGGCACAATGCCCTACAGAATGTTAGCATCATGACGGGAGATTGGAAGGATGCTGTTAATAATGACCCTGATGGATTTTTCTTTTTTGACCCACCATACAGGGATAGTTTTGCTGATTATGGCAACGGATTTGATGAACAGGCACTGACAGACCTTCTGGACTTTGCGGACAAACAAAAAACAGTTTTTGTTGCTAACAGGGCAGATGATGACTGGTTTGAGAATCAATCAAGATCAATGAGTATTCATTACTTTGACATCACATATACGGCAGGAAGGAGAAAGAAAACAGATGATGGATTTATTGCTAAGAAAGCAAGGGAGATTCTATTGTATAAAACAGACAGGACAATCCTTGGATAGATTGTTAGTTACCACTAAACTGGACCACTATTACAGACACCAACCACATTGATCAATCTCCGACCCCATCAACAAACTGCCGTCGATGCTCTCCGTTCTAATAGTATTGGTCAGTGTATATTTCCCACTGGTGGTGGTAAGACACTGGTTCAGATTGTGGACGCGATGAAGCGTTTTGAGATCAAAGTTCCACGAACCATTGTTGTTGTGGCACCACGATTATTGCTTGCTAATCAACTCTGTGATGATTATCTTCAGCACATTACTAATGCTAATGTGTTGCATGTTCACAGTGGTGATACCCGTCATTTCAAAACTACACGTCCTGAGAGAATCAAACTGTTTGTTTCTATGTGTGAGACAGTGCGTGAGCATGTTATCATCTTCACCACATATCACTCCCTACATCGCATTGTAGATGCAGATATTAACATTGACACGATATACTTTGATGAGGCACATAACAGTGTTCAGAGACACTTTTATCCTGCCACTGAGACATTATCTAAGAAGGCAGATCGTGCCTACTTTTTTACTGCAACCCGCAAGACTTCTGCCACTGTTAAGAAACCAGGCATGAACTGGGCTGATACTTATGGACAGGTGATTGCTAGGGTCTCTGCTCCCACACTTGTGGATGGTGGTTACATTTTGCCACCAAAAGTGAAGGTGATTGATATGGATAAGCATCCCGTAAAAGCAATCACACCTAATATGGACAGTGAGAACATTCTCTCGTCCATTGATGACATGGGACTTAAAAAGATCCTTGTTTGTGTCAAGACCACCAAACAGTTGACACAACTTATGCAGACTGATTTTGCATATCAGATTGAACAGAGGGGATATGATTATCTCTACATCACTGCTAAAACTGGTGCCATTATCAATGGTAAAAAAGTATCAAGGGAGAAATTCTTTGACACTCTTAATGCTTGGGGCAAAGATCCTGCTAAAAAGTTTGTTATCCTACACAGATCAATCCTGTCTGAGGGTATCAATGTTTCTGAACTTGAAGGTGTTGTCTTCATGCGAAACATGGATGCCATTGAGATGACTCAAACTATTGGCAGGGTGATTCGTATTGGACAAAAGTCTAAGACCTATGGTATGCTTTGTGTGCCTGTTTATTCAAATGTAGGTATTGCAACTCAGCGCAGTTTGCAAAAGGTTGTTGATATTGTATTTGAGAAAGGTGAGATGCTTGATTCTGTTGTAAAACGCTGATGAGTAACAAACAACCCACAAATAGTGGTATCCTGGATGCACAACCAGGACCACTATCCTTCACAGTTGGTGATTGGGACAATGCTGATTTATTCTATGCTGCTGTCCCAATCAACGGAAATAAACTTGCTATTGTTCATCAGGCAAACATCATTAAGATATGCAGGAGCACGCAATCTGCCAGGAATTTTATAGTTAAACATCAGAAAAAACGTAAGAAGATTGTTAGTTACCCCCAAACTGGACCCATTGTATGACAAGCACTAAAATGACACAGACACACATTGAGCACCCTGAAGACACCATTTTGACCGGTGATCTTTCTGCCATTGAAGCACTTTATTGCAAGGATAGTAAAGTATCAATGAAGATGGATGGAATGTCCTTAGTTTGGGGCACAAATCCTGAGAATGGTAAGTTTTTTGTTTGCACAAAAGCAGCATTTAATAAGAAGAAAGATCGTAAGTGTTACAATCATGATGATCTTTACACCCACTTTGGTCATCAAATGGAGGTGTTCGACATCCTATCACATTGCCTGAAGTATCTGCCTCGCACTGATAACATTTATTGGGGTGATTGGTTGGGGTTTGGTCGTACCCATGTGATGCAACAAAATACCCTAACATATGTTTTTGCCCATAAACCTTATCAGAAACTTGTTATCGCACCACACACCAAGGTAACAGTCACCGGTGATTTTTGTGATGCTCAGTGTGAACAACTGAATGAAATCTTTGATGACACAAATGTTGTCAAGTGGGTGCAACCTTCTGTTGACCGTATGCCACCAACGGAATTTGACATCACTGATTTAGATACAGGGAAGGTGCAGTTTATGACACCCTCAGAGGCATCTGTGGCGCTCCGTAACATCAACGGATTGATTCGTGAGGGTGTAGACCTTACTGATGCTGTATTACTTGATGTGCTGGGTGACATCTACCTTGTGAATCTTTACCTGATGGTAATAGAAATGAAGGAGGAAGTTATGGACAGTTTTATTGTCAGTGATGCCCCAATGTCCTTCATTTATGATGACATACAGGTTGATGGTGAGGGCTTTGTTATCACAAACGAGTATGGAACTTACAAACTTGTTGATCGCCCATGTTTTGCCTATGCTAACTTCAACTCAGGCAAATTTGCTAAGAATTAAAGTTAGTTACCTCTAAACTGGATCAATGGTATGAACACAACCACAATGAACAAACTAACACCCTCCGAACAACAGGCACTCTGGGATGATGTAATGTCCCAGATGTTTGCCTTCTGTTGTGATCAAAATGCTGACATTGATATGGCATACGATTGGGTATGCGAGATGCTGAATATTGATGGTTTTGTTGAGAATGAAACAGCATGGAATTCATTCTATGATACTTTCACCGAAGCGTATGCTGCTGCTGAATGACATCAATCTACCCTAACATTTCACACAATCGTTTTATTATGACTTTCACTGCTCCACAACACAAATCAGAATATCTCACTGAGGCATTGATTGAAACCCTGAACAATAGGGAGAAGGTTAATGCTATTGAATCAAGTAGAAGTGTTTACACTAACTATGAATATGAGGTTGGTCGTAAGTATATCAAAGTATGGTCCTATCTGGTCTCTGATGGTGAGAGATTGAGGGGTCGCAGTTGTTATATGTTTGTGGAGAAAGATGGCGGTGCTGTTTATAAGCCAGCATCACATAAAGCACCCGCTAAGGGTATCAGATTCTGGATTGAGCAACTAGCAGATAATCCAGACATTTGTGACCCCTATGGTTCATTCCTCTACATCAGATAATCCATCCTAAATCACATCAACCACACAAATCATGGTCAGATCAAAAGTCTCAAACAACCCAATCCTTGAATCTGAAGTGTTAGGTGCTGCCTTCACTATTATGGATGATGCTCTCTTTATGACCCCGATGTTTACGGATGATAGTTATGATGATGACGAGGATACCTGGATTGAGATAGATTTTATGTCAGTATTAGGTGAGGAAGAATATATTTGGAAGGAGTTAGATCGTGTTGATACTATTCTTAGAGAGCAACTCCATTTAGTTGAATTTTGTAAAACCGATCGTAAGGGTATTAAAGTTAGTTACCTCTAAAGTGGGCCCATAGTATGAACAAGATACAAATCACACAAAACAACCCCTACATTCAGAACCTGATTGATATGGGTTACGACAAAAAAGATTGTGAGGTTGCATCAACAATGTTTCAAAAGAAAACATTTCCATGCGAGATTCACGGTCGCGTTTTTGATACTGAGGAACAGTATCTTTCTGAACTTCATGACTTCATGAACGGACTTTGATTATGACACTCAATCAACTCAAAAAAATCATCAGGGAATGTAAATCAACCCCTTATGATTCGGATAGGGAGTTTAAGTTTCAAACCTTCCTTTTAGTGTGTGACAGTCTACTTAAGGACGGAAAAATCACCGCTAAACAACACAAAAGATGGACTCACATCTATTGATAGATTGTTAGTTACCACGAAAGTGGTCCTATAGTGTAAGCAACCAACCAACCACAAAAACTATGAAACAACACAACGGATTCTATCAGATTGAGATTGAATATGACAATCAACCCACCAAAGTCTACCAGGTAAAGAAAAGACGCTGTAAAACTTTCAAAGGTCTTTACAATCAAATGGAAAGGGTTGTGGAT
>TARA_B100001115_G_C15848158_1_pt1 | contig 11198 bp, 8 predicted proteins | sample TARA_B100001115 | Tara Oceans TARA_B100001115 (sample SAMEA2622652) | marine metagenome | biome: marine biome (ENVO:00000447); feature: surface water layer (ENVO:00002042); material: "saline water (ENVO:00002010), including plankton (ENVO:xxxxxxxx)" | depth 5 m | reverse complement strand
GAGCCTCTGGGAATGTACTTATTCAATGAGACTACTGCAGAAATAGGAACTGTACTTTGGTTGTGCTTGAGGTTGGCAATAATAGGAATTGGTGTCTACATCGGATCAAAAATGCTGATGGAAGCTTTTTTACTTTCATGGGTAAAAAGATTTTTAGAGATGCATGAAGCAAGTATTTCTAAAGACGATATTCATTCTATAGAAAATCAGGATGGTTTAGAAACAAAACATAGTCACGACGTGATTTAATGTCGGAATTATCTTTCCCAATCACAGTAATGAGAATTGGATATCGAGTCGGCAGAGACCCTAGAATTAATACGCACTTAGGACTAGTTTCCAGAGCTTTAGGTGCGGACGAATTTTTAGTTTCGGGAGATAAAGATCATAAAATGTTTGAAACAATTAATCAAGTAACAAGAACATTTGGAGGTAAATTTCAAACCAGCCACATTGATGAACCGATAAAATGGATTAAGAAATTTAAATCAGGTGAATTAGGTAGTGAGAAGGGCACAGTGATTCATCTAACAATGTATGGTGAAGACCATCGGAAGATATCCAAAAAAATCCCGAAAAATAGGCCTTTAGCAATTATTGTGGGTGGAGCAAAAGTCCCCTCAACAATCTATAGAATAGCAGATTATAATGTATCTGTGGGTAACCAACCACATAGTGAAGTTGCAGCATTAGCACTTTTATTAGATAGATTACAAGATGGAAATTCTGTAGACCAAGATTTTAAAAATCCGAAATTAAAGATTGTCCCTGATTTAAAAACTAAGAATGTCATTGACTTCTCGAGTAATGTGTTCGAAAATGCAGAAGAATAGTAATTATAATTAGAATTTCTTCCTCAATCCTTATTGAGTCTATTCGACGACATTGACTGATGTCGGTATCTGAGAGGAGGGGTGGTGGATTTATTCCCGCACTCGGACAGAAGGGTGTGAGTAATCCAATCGATTTCGCAGATGCATCTGATAAACTATTAGAATTGAAAATAAATAACTCAGAATTACCCCCTAAAGCTAGTGGGAAAGGAGTTTTAATCCTATCTGACGGCAGTAGATTTGAAGGAGAATTATTTGGTGCAGTCGGAACTGCTGAGGGTGAATTAGTTTTCACTACTGGTATGACTGGTTATCAAGAAAGTCTAACTGATCCATCTTTTGCAGGGCAAGTTCTAACTTTTACCTACCCTTTAATTGGGAATTATGGAATTCATAAATCCAATTCTGAAAGTAGCAAGATTTGGCCTAGAGCTGTTATTTGCAGAGAAGCAATCATACATCCAGATCACCGAGATTCTATAGGAAATATAGATGAATTTTTAAGAGTTCATGGTATTCCTGGACTACAGAAGGTTGATACTAGGGCAATAACAAAAAAGGTAAGAGAATATGGCACTTTGTTGTGCGTAATTGGCCCAATTGAAAAAGAAAAGGAGTTAATTGAAATACTTAATAAATCCAAAGATCCATCAATTAGTGATTTAATTGATACAGTTTGCATAAAAAAGGAGATCTTAGTTAACGAAGGAGCAATTGATGAAAAAGGAGAGAAATTAGCAAGACTTGCAGTAATTGATTGTGGAATAAAATACAACATAATTAGAGAATTATCTAAAAGATTTGAAGTATTATGGTGCCCTCCAGACATTAAATTTGTGGATTTAATTAAGTATTGGAAGGTTTCAGCATTATTTTGTTCCAATGGACCAGGAGACCCTGCCCAAGTGGGAAAAGCAAAATCTGCTAAAGAAACTCTAGCTAAAGGAATTAAAGCAGGTATTCCAACTATGGGAATCTGTTTAGGACACCAACTATTAGGTCTTGCAGCTGGACTTGAAACATATAAGATGTTATATGGACATAGAGGCGCTAATCAGCCAGTGATTAATTTAAAGACACGTAAAGTAAGTATAACATCACAAAACCATGGGTTTGCAGTTGCAGATCCAATAAATGGAAAATTAGCCGAACATCCATCTAGAATAAGTTCCGGAAAAGAGAAAAATATGATTAATGCGCAAGTAAGAGTTTCTCATATTAATGCGAACGACAATACTGTTGAAGGATTAGAAGTCATTGGCAAACCAGCTTTCAGTGTTCAATATCATCCAGAAGCTTGTCCCGGACCCAATGATGCCTCCAAATTATTTGATGAGTTTGAAAAAATTGTCAGGAGTGGTAATAATGCCTAGGAGAAATGATATCAAAAGAATATTGCTTCTCGGAAGTGGTCCGATCAGAATTGGTCAAGCTGCAGAGTTTGATTTTAGCGGATCTCAGGCCTGTCGTGCCTTACGAGAAGACGGTTTTGAAGTGATACTAGTAAATTCAAATCCTGCAACAATCCAAAATGATCCAGAAATGGCAGATATAGTTTACATAGAACCATTATTACCTGATGTAGTAAAAAAAATTATTGAGATTGAAAAACCAGACGCTTTACTGGCAGGTATGGGAGGTCAAACGGCATTAAACATCGCTACTGAATTGGCTAATGACGGAACTTTAGATAAATTTGATGTTGAATTAATTGGTTCGGATTTAGATGCAATTGAAAAAGCAGAAGACAGAGCATTATTCAAAGACATATGTGAATCTATAGATTTACCAGTTCCTAAAGCAATTGCATGTAACTCTATGGATGAAGTTCTGAGAGCTGCAGAAAAACTTGATACGTGGCCATTGTTAGTTAGGCCTGCATTTACACTTGGCGGCCTTGGGGGTGGAACTGTAAACAACATTGGTGAACTTGTTGAGGTTTCATCATTAGGAATAAGAAATAGCAGAATAAATCAAGTTTTGATTGAAGAATCAATCTTGGGTTGGCAAGAACATGAATATGAAGTCGTGAGGGACTCAAATGATAATTGTATAATAGTTTGCACAATGGAAAATTTGGACCCTATGGGGGTGCATACAGGAGAGAGCATTGTTGTTGCTCCAGTTCAATCACTATCGGATAAAGACCACCAATATTTGAGGGATTGCTCATTAAAACTAATTAGAGAATTAAATATTTGTGGTGGTTGTAATGTACAATTCGCAGTTAATCAAAAAACTGGGGAAATTAGAGTAATCGAGGTGAATCCAAGAGTTAGTCGATCTTCCGCACTAGCAAGTAAGGCTACAGGATATCCTATAGCTCGAATTGCAGCAAAGATTGCAATAGGTTACACACTTGACGAATTGCCAAATCCAATTACAGGTCATGGAACTACCGCAGCATTTGAACCGACTTTAGACTATTGTGTAGTAAAAATTCCGAGGTGGCCGTTCGATAAATTCCGTACAGCAAATAGAAATTTAGGCACTTCGATGAAATCTACCGGAGAAGTAATGGCTATTGGAAGGTGTTTTCAAGAGGCTTTCTTGAAAGCTTGGGGTAGTCTCGAAACTGGAAACCCACATCCAAGACCACTCACTAGAGCAGACGAATCAGAAGGAGATGATATGAATTTGAGGGCTAAAGAAAAACTAAGTGAAGAAGTTTTAGTTAATTGGCTTGAAATTCCTAGTGACAGAAGACTTTCAGCTATCTTGGAAGCATTTAGAAGAGGATGGAATGTCAATAAGATTCATGAACACACTAGTATAACAAAATGGTTTCTATACAGAATTGAAGAAATTATCAGTATAGAAAATGAAATTGTAAACTCAGGACATTCTCCCTATGAAATTAATGATTTGGATTTGAGAAAATGGAAAAAATATGGATTCAGTGATGCTTACATAGCAGATTGTCTTGCAAATTTTCCAATCAATGGATGGAAATCATTACCTGAAAACCAAAATGAAATTGCTGTGATGAAGCAAAGACACAAACTGAGTATTCATCCAAAATTCAGAATGGTAGACTCATGCGCTGCTGAATTTGCTGCTAAGACCCCATACTATTATTCAACATATGAAGAAGGCATGATGAACGAATACAATGGATTAGACTCTCTTAATTTTAATAGCGACGCTCCTGCAAGACAAGTCGTAATTGGAAGTGGTCCAATTCGAATTGGGCAAGGAATTGAATTTGATTACGGATGTGTACACGCAGTTAAAGCAATTAGAGAACACGGGGATGAAGCAATAATTATCAACAATAATCCTGAAACTGTTTCAACTGATTTTGATACCTCAAATAGACTTTATTTCGAACCATTGAGCATCGAATATGTAATTGAAATATTATTGAGAGAGAGAGCAAACGGAATACTTCTACAATTCGGAGGTCAGACAGCAATTAATCTAGCATTACCTTTAGAAAAAAGAATGGATTTACTCAGAAAATTAGGCTTAGACTTAAAATTGCTGGGAACTAGCATAAATTCTATAGACGAAGCAAGTGATAGAGAAAGATTCGAAAAGTTTGCTTCAAAAAATGGTTTGAAGATGCCTAGAGGATTAACTGGAAAAACATCTGAAGAAGTAAGGATTGCTGTAGGAGAAATTGGATTCCCTGTTTTGATCAGACCTTCATATGTTTTGGGTGGGAGAGGTATGGAAGTACTGACAAATGAAACACAACTCAATGCATATCTCAGTGAAGCATATATTACCCCTGAAAAACCAATATTAATCGACCAATATTTGTCTCATGCCATAGAATTAGACGTAGATGCTGTTTCAGATGGAGAGGAAGTTCTTGTTGGTGCTATAATGGAGCATTTAGAAGAAGCTGGAATTCATTCGGGAGATTCAACTTGTTTCATACCCACCCAAAACATTTCAAAAGAAGTTTTAGAAACTGTGGAGAAGCAAACTAAAATTATAGGCACGGGTTTAAAAATTATAGGTTGCTATAACATTCAATTTGCCATTCAAGAGAAAGAAGTCTACGTACTGGAAGTTAATCCTAGATCAAGTAGGACTGTTCCATTTGTAGCTAAATCTACGGGTATTCCATTAGCAAAAATTTCTGCTAAAGCTACTCTGGGTGTTAAATTGTCTCAACAAATTATTCCTGAACCTACTAAAGGACATGTTTGTGTCAAAGCACCCGTTTTCCCGTTTATCAAACTGGTAGGTTTGGATCCAGCTCCTGGTCCTGAAATGAAATCAACTGGAGAAGTAATGGGAAGTGATACTAGCCCAGAAAGAGCATATTTGAAAGCAAGACTAGCGACTGAGATTCCAGTTGCCACCTCTGGTGGTGCCTATCTGACAGTTAGGGACGAAGATAAACAAAATTTAATTCCAATTGCTAGGAAACTGGTGAATATGGGTTTCCAATTATTCGCTACACCAGGAACTTCAGACATAATTAGAAAAAATTCGATTAACGTTAGCACTGCCTACAGGATAAATGATATTGGGCATCCTGACGCTCTAGATTTAATGCATCAAGGAAAAATACAATTTATTATTAACGTTCCTACAATAAGTGGAGGAGCTGTTAGAGATGGTAATATTATGAGAAGATTAGCTGTAGAAATGAACATTCCGTTCGTTACTACAATCTCTGGGGCTAGAATGGAGGTAGCCGCAATCTCTGAGGCAAAAAAAGGTAATTTAACACCGATAAAATTACAGGTAAATTATTCAACATTAAATTCAAACTCAATTGCACCAGGAAATTCAAAATATTTGGGACAAGTCTAACAAGAATCATATGCTTCAATTATATATTTTGTAGTAGGTGAAGTCCAAGCTAAATCAGAGATTCCTTTTTCACCGGATTTTTCATATGAAAATATAACATCTTCGACCCTTACATTTCCATTAGAAGAACGAGCTAAGATGGTTCTTCTTTTCAGCATTTTACCAGTACCATGTGGATCGTAGACAGTATCTAGAGCTTCGTTTAAAAACCATTCAGCTTTATCTGAATCCTTACCTTCAAATGTTTTCTTATTTCTAGATTTAAATAGGGACTTGGCTTTAGTTTTTGGCTTTGATTTTTGTATTTCTTCTGTTTCAGATGACAACATCTCTACGGTCTCAGACTCCTCTTTCTTCACGATTAGGTCTTTTTCTTGATTCAATTCAGTTAATAGTTCCTTCCTAATTTTAGTTGTTAAAGATTTACGTAACTTATTTTCAATTGATTTTTTATCAGTTTTTTCTAATTTTTCTTTTAATTCGTTGATTTCAGCTTTTAGTTTAGAGTTTTCAATTTTCAAATCTGCCATTTCATTAATATGGTATGCACTGATTTTAACAATTGAAGTCTCCATAGCTGCTTCTAATTGAATTCCAACAACACTGGATGATGCATCTCTCCACTTTCTCCACTGCATCATTGTGTAAGAATGAATATCTGTTCCACATTTTGGACAGAAAGATCTTTTTGGAGGTTTCAATACCGGAATTTCCTTAATTATATTTGCGTCTACACCTTCATATTCTCCTGTGGAAATATCATGAATATGTTTCGAGGCATCAATACCCAGAGTCATCGCTTCTCGATACAACTTATCAGAAAAATTAATTTCTCCAGATTTAACTAAATTCCAAGCCTCAGAAGAACCGACCATTGTATTCACAGCATAATTTGATACAGCATTATCACCGAATTTTAATAAATTGACTTCCAAAGAATCTTCTTCTGTGATTTCGTTATTTTCTAGATATGGAAGACCTGAGTAAGATTCATCATCTTCTGCTGGAGCTGCAATCCCTAACCTGATTGGATCTGCACCATCTTCTATTTGTGCCATTAAATTAAATTTCTCAGCCATCGAAATATCATCTCTTAATTTAATTGCTTCTTTAAGATCATTTAAATCATGGCCAGTGGAAGTAATAGGCCCTTCACCATTCAAGAAACTATGACCACAACTCAAACAAAACTTAGCAACGGCGTCGACGTCGGCTTCACACTTAGGACAATACACCCCGCCCATCGACACGCAAGATTAGTTATTGTTCTTCAAGTATAATGTTCGAAAATATAAAAAAACATGTTTTTTAATGTTTTAATTATTTTTCGCCGATAAAATAAGTGTTAAAATTTTATCTTTATCCAACTCTTGTAATAACCTCGCTAATTTTGGTCCAGAAACTTTTCCTAAAATTATTAAATAAAGTAACCTAAACACATCTGGGACATTTAAATCCATCTCTTTTGCAGTATTAATGATACAAGAACCGATATAATCAGATTCCCAAGTATCTAAATTTTTAAATTTTATAACTAAGTTTTGTATGAACTCATTAATCGGAAAATTGAAATTTACCAAGATTTTATTGTCTACTCTTTCATTAATTTGGATTTTAAGATTCTCTGGAAAATGTGAAGAGTTTATCCAACACCTAATTTTAGATAATTTTTCTATTAATTTTTTACTTGGGGATTTAGATGATTTAATATATCCTGATTTTTCAAGCGCAAAGAAGACATCTTCATCATTAGAGCGGATTTGAGCAATCATTGAAAGGTGTCTGAAAGGAACCTTGTACGATGGGTCAATTTCTGAATCTAAATTTATTTGTGAATACTCTACGCTACCGATGGCTTCGTGTCTCAATACTTTCTGTCTTTTAGTTAAATTTTCTTCTGATTCTAACAGGTTTTTTTCATAGAATGAAGCGCATACTCGTTCATATTCGTCTGCTAAATTCAAAAGAATATCTCCCGTGTTAAATTCGATATGTTTAGCAGGTTTTGAACGCGCAACAAGATATCTCAATATCTCAGAGGGTACTAATTCTAGCACTTCCATTGGACCAATTGTTACCCCTGAAGAACTTGACATTGCACCTTGTCCCTTGATGGATATCCATTCGTATGCTAAAGGGAAAGGTGGTTCATGACCAAACATTTCTGAAAATTTCCTTCCAGTTGAATAAGAGCCCCCGCTAGTTCCGTGATCTTTTCCAAATGGTTCACAGGTTACCCCAATCCAACTCCATTTTGCAGGCCAGTCTAATCTCCAAGGTAATTTTCCTTCACCGTTTTTTAGATTATTCTTTCCACTGTTACCAATACTATCTTTCCAATATACAAATGGCCAATTATACCCGGTTACTACTAATCCATCCATACAACCATTTTCATCTATGGGGTTATATGGAAACCAATCCGCAGATAGTTCTCTTCCAGAAATAGTTTCGATAATAGTTTTTATATCTTCGACATGTTCACAAACAATTTTACACGCTTCAGAAAATTTCCCTTCAGAATAACTTTGATAATTATCGATAATCTTAGGCTTAACACCAATATTCTTTAATGCTTCTAAAAAAGGATTTAAGAAGTAATCAGAATATGAACCTGCGGTTGAATCCGGCTTTCCATACTTATCTGGTGCTGGAATCATAGCTAACTGATGTCCGACATATTTTTCATATTCAGGATCTAAAAAAGAATAGACTTTTCTTAAGGGGTCAGCGGAATCCACAACAAAGACAAATTCAGAATCAAGCCCTAACTTCAAACATGCCCTATGAATCATTTCTCCAGTCAAAATCTCTCTAAGATGGCCTATATGGAATTCTCCACTGGGGGTTATACCTGCAGCTATAACGTGTTTTTTCCCCCTGTAAGAGAGCTTTTGTGCTATAGAATCAGCCCAATGAATAATAATCACCTACACTGTTACAGTTCTAATTAAACCTCTTAGAGGCACCCCTTCAATTTCATTAAGTTGTGTCTTATTAACCAAAACTAATGCAAGTAACACATCAGCCCCCATTTTTTTAAGTACTGATATTGTATTTTTGATTGTTGCCCCAGTTGATAATACATCATCAACAACAACAACTCTCTTGCCGCCGACCTGCCCGTATTTTGTAGACAAATGCCCTCCTTCTGGCCCCTTGCTATCTCTATGAATTGCTACATCTAAATTCAATTGTGAAGCAATTTCGTGTGCAAATAAGATTCCATTGATACTAATTCCAACAATAGTATCTACAGAATCAACATCCCATTCCATTTCTTCGAGAACTACGTCAGCAAAAATTGCTGATAATGCTGCAACTCTAGTCGGTCTAGCTCCGATTGTTCTCCAACCTATTCTAATATCTGCAGGTCTATCATCAGTAACTGATTCATTAGATGAACTTGTTAATAACCATAATATCGTACTTTGTGAAAGTGATAGTTCATCTGCAATCTGTTCAGTTGACAAACCCTGCTGTTTATATTTAGTAACTGTATTTCTCAATTCATCGATACTTAATGACATGCAATCAGAATCGGGTTAAGCCCCTTAGATATTAATACGTCGATTAGTAGTAGCATTAATGTCACACATTCACTGGGGTATCTAATGAGCGACTTCAATTATGAAGAATTATTAGACAGAGCGAGAGAGAAAATACCAGATAAAATTTCAAACGTAGAGCGATGGACACTACCAACTCCAGACATTATGATCGAAGGATCTAACACATTTATCAGAAACTTTGCAGATGTAGTTTCCCACATGGACAGAGACTTAATTCACGTTTTTCAATTCCTGTTAAAAGAATTAGGAACAAGCGGTGCAATTGATGGACCAAGAGTTCACTTCAAAGGTAGAATTCCTCCTAAAAATATCAAACAAAAATTTGTTAATTATGTGAACGCATATATCAAATGCTCACAGTGTAATGCTCCAGATACTCATTTCATTAAACAAGACAGAACTACATTACTAAAATGTCAAGCGTGCGGTGCTACAAGACCAGTAAAACTTTAATCTGATGTGAAATCTAATAGAACCTTACCTCTATTTTTTCTGTCATGAATATAATGATGAGCTTCTGCAACGTCTTTAAAATTAAATATCTTATCGATTATCGGTTCAATCTTTTTTTGATTTAACATCTGTACAATAATTTCAATTTCATTTCTCATTAAGTCAAAATCTTTAATAGTGCCCATATGAACTCCAAAAATCGCTTTATTTTTCCCAATCATCTCTAATGGTGAGAATTTAGGAGATCTAATCAATCTCCATAATGCTGCCAGCTTGAAAATTTTAGGACCTTTTACAAATGAAGAACCTCCAAAAGAATATAGTTTACCTCCTGACCTTAACGACTTAAATGATTTTCTTAGGTGTTGTCCACCTACCGGATCTAGTACATGATGAACTCCTGCTCCGTTAGTTTCTCGCTTTACTACTTCTACGAAATCCTCACTATTTCTATCTATGAATCTCATACCTAATTTTTCAACGAATTCTTTTTTAGTTGACGAAGCAACTCCAAAAATTATTCCAGCATTGTATGCTTTGGCTATTTGAAATGCAGCAGTACCTACTCCACCTGCTGCATGATGAATCAAAACGGTATCTCCCTCTCTTATTTTACCTAATTCTACTAACATGTGGAATGCAGTCAAATAAGTAACTGGCATTGCTGCTGCTGCTTCAAATGAAACATCATTCCCAATTCCTACAACCTGATTAACTGGAACCTTTACTTCCTCAGAATATCCATTAATACCCGTAAGAGCTACAACTCTTTGACCCACAGAGAAATTATGCACACCTGGACCAATTGAACTAATTATTCCTGAAACTTCATAACCTGGCGTAAAGGGTGTTTTTGGGGCCTGTTTGCCGTATATACCCAATCTCATCATTAGATCTGCAAAGTTTACACCTGCCTTATTAACACTAATTATTACCTCTCCTTCATCAGCAACTAAATCTTTTTGATTTACAATTTTCAATACGTCAGGACTTCCGTATTTTTCAATGATTATAGTGCGCATGTACAATCTAACAATTAATATTATATTAAAAATAATAGTATGATATTTTCAAATTTGGTTGTGTGAATTTTTGTATAAGTACCACATTTTTTGAATAAACATTAGTCAAGGTTATTAGCGAGTTTGTTCGCACATCAGTTTCCAAGCAATCCTTGGCCAGTGAAGAGAGTGATATTATGAGTACAGCAGAAGAAGATTTCAACTTAGAAGGAGAGTTCATAGAACCAATGTTAATAGATGATCCCAATAGATTTGTATTATTCCCGATTGAACACGAAGAAATTTGGAGTTTTTACAAACAGCATGAAGCCGCTTTTTGGACAGCGGAAGAAATTGATTTAGGAGAAGATGGCAAAGACTGGGAAAATTTGACTGATAATGAAAGACATTTCATCAAACACATTCTAGCCTTTTTCGCAGCAAGTGATGGAATAGTTAATGAAAATCTGATTTATAACTTTGCAGCAGAAGTCCAATACGCAGAAGCTAGATGTTTTTATGGTTTTCAAATTATGATGGAAAATATCCATGCTGAAACATATTCT
>TARA_B100001115_G_scaffold180032_1_pt1 | contig 11292 bp, 9 predicted proteins | sample TARA_B100001115 | Tara Oceans TARA_B100001115 (sample SAMEA2622652) | marine metagenome | biome: marine biome (ENVO:00000447); feature: surface water layer (ENVO:00002042); material: "saline water (ENVO:00002010), including plankton (ENVO:xxxxxxxx)" | depth 5 m | reverse complement strand
ATACGATTTACCATAGGACAGTGGAAAGCTGCACTCAGGTGGTGCAGCTCCCTAATAGACGCAGCCTGGGCTGCAAGCGTATGAAATTAAAATCGTGGGGATCCTTCAGACTCTGACCCCTTTATTTTCTTATTTTTTATTTCATCGGTTTAAGCCAGGCTCTGGTTTACTGCCTGCAACGCAGCTAATGGATTTTCGGCTTGTGTGATTGGTCGGCCCATTACCAGGTAGCTCACACCGGCGTCGATGGCATCGACCGGTGTCATCACCCTTTTCTGATCGCCCACATCTGCCCCGGCAGGACGAATTCCAGGTGTGACTAACAGAAACTCGTCATTATGCGTTTCGCGTAACATTACGGCTTCTTTAGCAGAGCAAACAACACCATCCAGGCCACTGTCTGCGGTTAACTGCGCAAGCTTTTTAACCTGCTCGGCTGGTGACACCTCTGGCACCACATCATTTAACTGCGCCTGGTCCATACTGGTCAGCACGGTTACCGCAATCAGCTTGGTTTGCGGATGAGAAGAGCCGGTAATAGCATTTTTAGCCGCTTTCATCATTTCCATTCCGCCACTGGCGTGAACGTTTACCATCCACACGCCCATTTCCGCGGCCGCTTTACAAGCTTTGGCTACGGTGTTGGGGATATCATGAAATTTTAAATCCAGAAAAATATCAAACCCTTTAGCGATGAGCGATTTTACAAACTCAGGCCCGAACAGGGTAAACATCTCTTTACCGACTTTAAGCTTACAGGCAGCAGGATCCAGTTGGTCTACCAGGGCCATAGCCTTAGCGGCATCATCGAAATCCAATGCGACTATCACACGGGCTTCTTGGTTCATTCTCTTTACTCTCCGTCTAGACCTCTAATGGGGTTAACAACCCCCCACTTTTTACAGGATGGGCACAGCCAATATAGTTTACGACCAGAAAAACCGCAGCTTTTACAGCGGTATCTTGGGCGCTGCTCAATTTGTTTGGCAACCAGTTGTCTTAACTGCTGGTAAGTCGCCTTGGCATTGGCATCATCACTTAACTCACAGTACAACTGCATCAGGCGATGAAAGCCACGCATAGTAGGCGTTTTTTGCAGTTGTTCAAATAGATAATCTGCGGCATGCTGCACTTCCCCTTTATTGGAAAAGACATCCACCATAGCCAGGTACAAGGTGGCACTTTGCACCCAGTTATCATTTAACAGTTGTTCGAATTTCTGCCAGTCACCGGTTTCACTGGCAATTTGCTCGAGTAGCGGTACCGCTTCGATAAACCAGTTTTTATCGCGATTCGCGACCTGCACCAGGTATTCACCAGCCTCTTTTAAGCGCCCCTGGTCAAAGGTGACTTCACCCAGCATTAACCAAGGTCTGACGGCCTGTTCATCTACATTTACTGCTTTTTGTAACACCTTAAGCGCAGCGGGGATATCTTCATTGTCCAACTCGAGCTGTGCTTGTTCACAATAAAAATGGGCCAGCTTGCTTCGAATGCTGTCGTTTTCGGCCAGCATTTTTTCGGCCAGCTCGATAGCACGTCCCCACTCTTTGGTCGTCTGATAAATGGCAAACAGCTGCTGCTGAGCAAATTCGAAATGCTTGTCGGAATTTAGCAAACTCACAAATGCGCCTTCTGCACGCTCAAGAAAACCCGCCTGCATATAGTCCCTGCCCAGCTCTTTAAGCGCCAGTTCGCGCTGGGTAGACTGGATTTCGTCGCGGCTAACCAGGTTCTGGTGAACGCGTATTGCACGGTCTATTTCGCCGCGCTGACGGTAAAAGTTGCCCATGGCGATATGGGTTTCCACCGTATCACTGTTTACATTAATCATTTTAATTAACGTATCCACAGCCCGATCAGGCTGATCGGAAAGCAGGAAATTTAAACCACGGAAATAATGTTTTGAAAGAATACTGGATTGTTTACGCTGCGCCTGACGAACGCTGTTGCGGCCCATTATGTAACCATAACCGGCTGCTACTGGCAGCAGTAAGAATAACAGCTCCAGCATAGGCTTATTCTTTCTGCAGCTTGTTAAGCTTAGCCTGTGCCCGCATGAGCTTAACCCTGAGCGTAAGCCAGCTGCTCAGAATAGCCAGAATGCCAACGACAACGCCTAGCCCTAAGGCAATAGCAATCAGCGTGGCGACCGTCATATCAGCCTTAGCAATCAGGTAATTTACTGATATTACAGCATCATTTTGAGAACCAACGGCAATCGCCAGTACCAGAATCGCAATAATGCAGAGTAAAAATGCCAAGCCTTTCAAGTGCGTGATCCTAAATGAAGTAATTAAAATCAGGATAACAAAATGTGGATAGTGTTACAGCATTCACATACAAAAAAAGCACTGATAACAGTGCTTTTTATTTCTATCTGTGCAGATAACAATCAGGCGATTGATTCATTCACCCGGTCACGTAACTCTTTGCCAGGCTTAAAGTGCGGAACGTATTTACCGTCCAACTCCACCGTTTCGCCGGTTTTAGGGTTACGACCCACGCGAGGCGCGCGGTAATGTAAAGAAAAACTACCAAATCCGCGGATTTCGATACGGTCACCTTTTTGTAAGGTTTGCGCCATCTGTTCCAACATTTCTTTGATAGCTGTTTCTAATTCTTTTGCCGGGATATGGCGTGCCTGATCAGCGAGCCGCTCAATTAATTCAGACTTGGTCATGTGTAAACCTCTTTGTCATTCAATCCATCAAACAGCTACATCAACAGGTATACGGCACTTACCGTATACCTGATGTATCAAAAAGCTTATTCGCCTTTTGCTGCTTTGAAAGCTTCAGCCATCGCGTTAGCAAAACCACCATCATCCTGTTGGTTTACTTTCTCAATCGCTTCTTTCTCGTCAGCCTGGTCTTTCGCTTTAACAGACAGGTTTACGATGCGGTTCTTACGGTCAACACCGGTGTACTTCGCTTCGATGCTGTCGCCAACGTTAGCCACTTCAGACGCATCTTCGATACGGTCGCGAGAAAGATCAGCTACACGGATGTAACCGTCAACTTCTTCAGCCAGGTTTACAGTAACGCCTTTGGCATCAACTGCTGTAACTGTACCAGTAACGATAGCACCTTTCTTGGTATCTGTCAGATACTTGTTGAACGGATCTTCTTCGATTTGCTTAACGCCTAAAGAAATACGCTCACGCTCTGGGTCGACTTGCAGAACAACCGCTGAGATCTCGTCGCCTTTCTTATAATCACGAACTGCGTCTTCACCAGACTTGTTCCATGAAATGTCAGACAGGTGAACCAGACCGTCGATGCCGCCGTCAAGGCCGATGAAGATACCGAAGTCAGTGATTGACTTGATCTTACCAGACACTTTGTCACCTTTTTCGTGTGACTTAGCGAAAGTTTCCCAAGGGTTATCGATGCACTGCTTAAGACCCAGAGAAATACGACGACGTTCTTCGTCGATTTCCAGAACCATAACTTCAACAGAATCGCCCAGGTTAACAACCTTAGATGGGTGGATGTTCTTGTTAGTCCAATCCATTTCAGAAACGTGAACCAGACCTTCAACACCGTCTTCGATCTCTACGAAACAACCGTAGTCAGTCAGGTTAGTTACCTGGCCGGTGATCTTAGTGCCTTCTGGGTAACGCTGTGCAATTTCTTGCCATGGATCGTTGCCCATTTGCTTCATGCCCAGAGATACACGTTGCTTTTCTTTGTCGAACTTCAGAACTTTAACGTTGATTTCGTCACCAACGTTCACGATTTCACTTGGGTGCTTAACGCGCTTCCAAGCCATGTCAGTGATGTGCAGCAGGCCGTCAACACCGCCCAGATCTACGAACGCACCGTAGTCTGTCAGGTTCTTAACGATACCTTTAACTTCGTGACCTTCTTCCAGGTTAGCCAGAAGAGTTTCACGCTCTGCACTGCTTTCTGCTTCGATAACAGCACGACGAGAAACAACAACGTTGTTACGCTTGGCGTCTAACTTGATTACTTTAAACTCAAGCTCTTTGCCTTCCAGGTGAGTGGTGTCACGTACAGGGCGTACGTCAACCAGTGAACCTGGCAGGAATGCGCGAACACTGTTAACTTCAACAGTGAAACCGCCTTTAACTTTACCGTTGATAACGCCTTTGATAGTGGCTTTATCGTCGTAAGCTTTTTCCAGCTCAACCCACGCTTCGTGACGCTTAGCTTTTTCACGAGACAGGATAGTTTCACCAAAGCCGTCTTCTACAGCGTCTAACGCTACGTCGACTTCGTCACCGATTGCGATTTCTAATTCGCCTTCGGCATTTTTAAATTGTTCAGCTGGGATAGCACTTTCTGATTTGAGACCGGCGTCTACAAGAACGATGTCTTTATCAATTGAAACTACAGTACCCTTTACAATTGAACCAGGGCGAGTTTCAAGTTCTTGTAAGCTCTCTTCAAAAAGTTGTGCAAAATTTTCAGTCATATGATTTAGTAATTAACTTAAGTTGACATCCACATTTCGATCCGGATAACGTGGGGTTATTAAACAAAGTCGTCACCTCCTGTGACAACGATTGCGATGGTGAAACCGACTCCGGGCTTACAGCCTGGAATTGATAATTTCCATTGCACTTTCAAAGACTTGGTTAATATCCAAATCTGTTGAATCGATCACTACAGCGTCTTCTGCCGGTACCAATGGCGCAATAGAACGATTCGCGTCGCGATCATCCCGGGCTTTGATATCGGTTAAAAGGCGCGCAATATTAACATCCAGACCTTTATCTTTCAACTGATTATAGCGACGCTCCGCGCGGGCTTCAGCGCTGGCGGTCAGGAATAATTTTACATTGGCATCAGGGAACACCACGGTGCCCATGTCGCGACCGTCGGCCACCAGGCCGGGATCTTGCTGAAACGCACGCTGGCGGCGTAACAGCGCCTCGCGAACCCTGGCCAGGGACGCAATCTGTGACGCCACAGCGCCAACTTCCTCGGTGCGAATATCGTCGGTGACGTCTTCACCTTCAAGCACCACACGGCGCTGCTCTTTGTCAATTTCAAAACTTACGTCAAGGCCAGAGGCCAGCGGAACAACAGCACTTTCATCGTCGACCGGAAGATCATGATGCATGGCGGCAACGGCCAGTACGCGGTAAATCGCGCCACTGTCCAGTAAGTGCCAGCCGAGCTTTTCTGCGATTAATGCGCTTAGTGTGCCTTTCCCTGCCCCACTAGGACCATCTACCGTTACTACGGGTATTGGATGCATACCTGCTCCATTTATTTAATAAAATGTTAATAACAACTCGAAAACGGCGGCAATTATACCCGTGTAAGCTCAATTGGCAATGATACACGTCAATAAATACCCGGGCATAATACCTAAGTCTGTAACTTATGAGCGCTGGCCCTGAGACCAGCGCGACTGATAGTAGAGGATAAATCTGTCTTAACGATGACAGATTGTGGCAAAGCGGGTGAAATAATCGGGGAATGTTTTAGCGGTACAACCCGGATCGTTAATCGTTACCGGTGTATCGCTCAGAGATACCAGTGAAAAACACATGGCAATGCGGTGATCGTTATAGGTATCAATGGCAGCATGCTGTAATGCAGCGCCTGGCGTTACCCGAATATAATCATGGCCTTCTTCTACTTCCACACCCAGTTTACGCAGCTCAGTGGCCATTGCAAATAACCGGTCGGTTTCTTTAACCCGCCAGTTATAAATGTTACGGATGCAGGTTTCACCCTCGGCAAATAACGCTGTGGTGGCAATAGTCATGGCAGCATCCGGAATATGGTTCATATCCATGTCCACGCCGTTAAGCGGCGCACCATGAACAACGATACAATCGTCAAACCATTCCACTTTAGCGCCCATGGCTTCCAGCACGTCAGCAAAACGAATGTCGCCCTGAATGCTTTGCTTGCCAATACCGGTAACCTTAACCGTACCGCCTTTAATCGCACCGGCCGCCAGGAAATAAGACGCAGATGATGCATCCCCTTCCACCATAAAGGTTTCAGGTGCCACATATTGCTGCCCGGCTTTGATCACAAAGCGCTGATAATCCTGATTGTCTACCGACACGCCAAATCTGGCCATGGTATCCAGAGTAATATCGATATAAGGCTTTGACACTAACTCGCCCTTAATGGCGATAGTGGTGTCCTCACTAAATAACGGTGCCGCCATTAACAGCGCCGTAAGAAACTGGCTTGACACACTGCCATCTACAGACAGCTCGCCACCTTTTAACTGGCTACCGGTAATTTTAAGCGGCGGATAACCGGCATTTTTTAAATACTCTATATCCGCACCCGCTTCCAGCAGCGCATCAACGAGGTCGCCAATCGGACGTTCTTCCATCCGTGGTTCGCCGGTCAGTTCAACGGTCACATTAGAGGCGGCCAGCGCTGCACATAAAGGGCGCATAGCAGTACCGGCATTACCTAAAAACAGGCTTAGCGGTGTATCAACCGAGAAAGCGCCGCCTAAGCCGGTGACCTTACACTCGGTTTTGTCAGCACTTAAACTGTATTCAACACCCAGTAATTTAAGGGCATCCAGCATGTGGCGGATATCGTCACTGTCGAGCAGATTGGTCAGGCGGGTTTCGCCCTTTGCCAGTGCCGCCAGTAACAAAGCCCGGTTAGACAAACTCTTGGAACCCGGCACGTTGACGGTACCGTCGATTTTGTTGACCGGCTGTAACGTTAACTGCTCTGCACTCATGCGTGATGCTCCTCAAAGTCTTTCATAAAGCTTACCAGGGCCTCTACCCCATCAATAGACATGGCGTTATAAATACTGGCGCGCATACCGCCTACCGAACGGTGACCTTTAAGAGCCATTAAACCGGCTTGTTTAGATTTTTCCAGAAACACCTTATCCAGTGCCGGATCGGCCAGATGAAAAGGTACGTTCATAATTGAACGGTTTTCCGGATGCACGTTATTACGGTAGAACGACGAGTCATCAATGGCTTTATATAACGTATCGGCTTTGTGCTGATTGAGGCTGGCCATGGCTTCTACACCACCCTGGGCTTTAAGCCATTTAAATACCAACCCCGCCAGGTACCAGGAAAAGGTGGGCGGTGTGTTATACATGGAGTCATTTTTGGCCATCAGTTCGTAATCGAAGATCGACGGCGTACTCTGACGAGCCTTACCTACCAGATCTTCGCGAACAATCACTACCGATAAGCCGGACGGGCCAATGTTCTTCTGTGCACCGGCATAGATAATACCGTATTTGCTCACATCCACCGGACCAGACAAAATATTCGATGACATATCGGCAACCAGAGGCACTTCACCGGCTTCTGGCAACCATTTATAAGCAATGCCATCCACGGTTTCATTCGGGCAGAAATGCAGATACGCCGCGCTTTGATCGATGTCGGTAGCTGCAGGCTTAGGCATAAACTGATAGCCGTTATGATCAACGACCTCACCAATCACTTTGGCATTATTATACTTTGAAGCTTCTGCAACCGCGCCCTTAGACCAGGAACCACTCACCAGATGCAGTGAAGTATCGTCCTGTTTTGAAATATTCAGCGGTACCGCTGCAAACTGCCCGCGCCCGCCGCCTTGCAGAAACAGGACCTTGTAGTTTTCCGGTACGTTCATCAGGTCACGCAGGTCTTGTTCCGCTGTTGCGGCAATTTCGATAAAGTCTGCACCGCGGTGACTCACTTCCATCACTGAGCAACCACTGTCACGCCAGTTAATAAATTCCTGTTGTGCCTGCGCCATCACTGCGGGCGGCAGCATGGCCGGGCCAGCACTAAAATTGAATACGTTTTTCATGAGCTTCTTAAATACTGTCAGGAAGCATTAGTACCCGCCAGCAATATTCATACTGGTGACATAATGCTTACATACACTAAAAAACAAGCGGCACTAAGAGCCGCTTGCGATGCTTGTTGTATCCTTTAACGCAGGATTATTCGTCTGTCGTTGACTCATCTGCGCCGTCTTGTGCGGCATTGGTATCGACGGCTTCGGCTTCGTCGCCCTCGTCTTCGATTAATTCAGCGTCTTCGATTTCTTCGATGCGTTGTAATGCAACCAGTTGCTCGTTATCACCGGTACGGATCAGTCTTACCCCCTGGGTATTTCGTCCAACGGTCGACACTTCACTCACGCGGGTTCTTACCAGCGTACCGGCATTACTGATCAGCATGATTTCGTCGTTTTCATCTACCTGTACCGCCCCGACAACCTTGCCGTTACGATCAGAGACTTTAATCGACACTACACCCTGAGTAGCACGGCTCTTGGCCGGGTAATCTTCCAGCGGCGTACGTTTACCATACCCGTTTTCAGTAGCTGTCAGCACCGCACCGTCACCACGAGGTACGATTAGCGACACGACTTTCTGGCCATCTGGCATCTTAATACCACGAACACCTGTAGCAGTTCGACCCATTGGACGCAGCGCCAGCAGCTCTTCACCGGTTTCAGGATCCAGTTTAACCGCGCCGGTTTCAGAATCACGCAGTTTCTCGTTAAAGCGAACAACCTTACCGGCGTCCGAGAACAGCATGATGTCGTCATCCCCATGGGTAATGGCAACACCAATCAGCTCGTCACCTTCATTCAGGTTTACTGCGATGATACCGCTTGAACGAGGACGTGAGTACATGGTCAGGCTGGTTTTCTTCACCACACCATTGGCCGTAGCCATCAGGACAAACTTGTCTTCCTCGAATTCCTTAATCGGCAGGATCGCGGTGATACGCTCATCATCTTCCAGTGGCAGAATGTTTACAATCGGACGACCACGGGCATTACGGCTGGCCAGAGGTAATTGATAGACCTTCAGCCAGTACAGTCGGCCACGGGTTGAGAAGCACAGGATATGATCGTGAGTGTTGGCAACCAGCAGCTTGTCGATGAAATCTTCGTCTTTCATCTTAGTAGCTGACTTGCCTCGGCCACCACGACGCTGCGCTTCGTATTCAGATAATTTCTGGTACTTCACGTAACCTTCGTGAGAAAGGGTTACCACCACTTCTTCACGTTCAATCAGATCTTCTAAATCAATATCGTGGCTGGCTGCAGTGATTTCGGTACGGCGCTCATCGCCGAATTCGTCACGGACTTTTTCCAGCTCTTCGCGAATCACTTCCATCAGACGCTCAGGGCTACCCAGAATGTGCAGTAACTCGGCAATCAGCTCGAGCAGCTGCTTATATTCGTCGAGAATTTTTTCGTGTTCAAGACCGGTTAATTTGTGTAAACGCAGGTCCAGAATCGCCTGAGCCTGTTGCTCAGTCAGGTAGTATTTACCGTCGCGAATACCAAATTCTGGCTCCAGCCAATCCGGGCGCGCCGCATCATTACCAGCACGTTGTAGCATTTCTGCTACATCACCCAGCTCCCAGCCAGACGCCACTAACGCTTGTTTGGCTTCTGAAGGACTTGGTGAGGCTTTAATTAGTTCAATGACCGGATCGATGTTAACCAGTGCAATGGCCAGGCCTTCAAGGATATGCGCGCGGTCACGGGCTTTACGCAGCTCGTAGACTGTTCTGCGGGTAACCACTTCACGGCGGTGTAAAATAAACGCCTGCAGAATTTCCTTAAGGTTAAACACTTTTGGCTGGTTGTTATCCAGCGCCACCATGTTAATACCAAATACGGTTTGCATCTGAGTATTAGCATACAGGTGATTAAGCAGCACTTCGGCCGACTCATTCCGTTTAACTTCAACTACAATACGCATACCGTCTTTATCAGACTCGTCACGCAGTGCAGAAACGCCTTCGATACGTTTTTCTTTTACCAGCTCGGCAATCTTCTCGATTAAGCGGGCTTTGTTTACCTGATACGGAATTTCCGTAACGATAATGGTTTCTTTGCCATTGTCTTCGGTTTCGATTTCGGCACGGGCACGCATATAGATTTTGCCACGTCCGGTACGATAGGCATCCACGATACCTTTACGGCCACTAATTAAGGCGGCGGTTGGAAAATCCGGACCAGGGATATACTCCATTAACTGATCGACATCCAGTGATGGCTCGTCAATTAATGCGATACAGCCGTTTACAATTTCGGTGAGGTTATGCGGAGGAATGTTGGTTGCCATTCCTACGGCAATACCTGAAGACCCGTTTACCAGCAGGTTAGGAATTTTGGTGGGTAACACATCCGGAATGTGTTCGGTGCCATCATAGTTAGGCACGAAGTCCACGGTTTCTTTGTCTAAATCAGCAAGCAGTTCGTGGGCAATCTTTGCCATGCGCACTTCGGTGTAACGCATTGCTGCGGCGGAGTCGCCGTCGACCGAACCAAAGTTACCCTGTCCGTCAACCAGCATGTAGCGCAAGGAGAAAGGCTGCGCCATCCGAACGATGGTATCGTATACGGCAGAGTCACCGTGAGGGTGATATTTACCGATGACGTCACCCACTACACGGGCAGACTTTTTATAAGGTTTGTTAAAGTCATTCTTCAACTCATTCATGGCAAACAGTACACGGCGGTGTACCGGTTTTAAGCCATCACGTACGTCGGGCAGCGCGCGCCCAACGATAACGCTCATCGCATAATCCAGATACGACGTTTTGAGCTCTTCCTCTATATTAACGGGGAGAATTTCTTTGGCGTTATCAGTCATAAACTGCTTGGTCCCTTATTATAAGTTTGTCGCAATCCTGCAGATACCTGACGATCCTGCGTCCGGATCCCCTTGGATCACGCATTGGGGGTCTTCTAATTAACCAATGAGTTTATCACCCAAATCAGCATTTATGTAGTGATTAATGCACCCTTACCTTCAGTTATCTCCTAAGCGTTTAATTTTTGCGCGATTGCTAAACCCGACTGCAAATAAGCCATGTGCAGATCGTCGATTTGCGGTAATGTAAAGCGGATTTTTAACTTCAGGTAAGATGAAAACTCACGCTCATGACAGAAACACAGCAAAATGTAGATCAAACGGAAATCGACAAGTTTTCTGAAATCGCTGCCCATTGGTGGGACCCACAAGGCCAGTTTAAACCCTTGCATGCTATCAACCCGCTTCGCCTTTCCTTTATAGAGGAAAAATGTGCAGGTGTATTTGGCAAGAAAATCCTCGATGTTGGTTGTGGCGGCGGCATTCTTGCTGAATCGCTGGCTATGCGAGGTGCTGAAGTTACCGGCATCGACATGGCCAGTGCCTCACTGGAAATTGCTCAGCTACACAGTCTGGAAACCGGTGTTAAAGTAGATTATCGCTGCGTGAGTGTTGAAACCCTGGCAGCCGAACAGCCTGAATCCTTTGACGTAGTAACCTGTATGGAGATGCTTGAGCACGTGCCCGACCCGG
>TARA_B100001115_G_scaffold94196_1_pt1 | contig 11316 bp, 10 predicted proteins | sample TARA_B100001115 | Tara Oceans TARA_B100001115 (sample SAMEA2622652) | marine metagenome | biome: marine biome (ENVO:00000447); feature: surface water layer (ENVO:00002042); material: "saline water (ENVO:00002010), including plankton (ENVO:xxxxxxxx)" | depth 5 m | reverse complement strand
CATAAACATTCATTTGAGCATCTGAGTGAGCAAGATTAATGATACCTCTTGGAGAGAACATTACATTATAATTTAGATCTTGGCTCATCTTTCTCCAAAGATCCATTCCAAACTCACTAAATAATGCATTCTCATCATACATGTAATTTGACCTGATTATTGTTGTATTACGGCCAACATTTCCTCCACCTATCCAACCTTTTTCGATAATAGCCACATTGGTAATATTATGCTCTTTTGCTAAGTAATATGCGGTCGCAAGACCATGACCCCCACCACCAATAATCACTACGTCATACTCTTCTTTTGGATTTGGGTCTTTCCATGCTAAATCCCAATTTTCGTGATTAGAGAGAGCATTTTTAATTAAACTAAAAACGGAATATTTTTGCATAATTGAATTTTATAATAATGAATATAAATAGTTCATATTTTTTTTATATATAATTTTTAGATATTTCCAAAGGTCTTAAAAAGAGATACTAATCGACCAATTTTTATATTTAACAAGATTAAATGAGCGACATAAAATCAGATATCCAAATTGCGAGAGAGGCTAAAATGTTACCAATTAAGGATATTTTGGCTAAAGTAAATGTTCCTGATGAAAGCTCGGCCTTCAGCCCGATGGGAAGGCACATTGCAAAAATTAATTTAGAATATTTGGAAAAATTAAGTAACAAGACTGATGGAAAATTAATACTAGTCACAGCCATTACACCAACTCCAGCTGGAGAGGGAAAAACAACAACTTCTGTTGGTTTAAACGATGGCTTAAACAAAATAGGTAAAAAATCAATTGTTTGTTTGAGAGAACCTAGTCTTGGTCCGTCATTTGGAATGAAAGGTGGAGCAGCTGGTGGCGGGTATGCGCAAGTGGTCCCAATGGAACAAATCAACTTACATTTTACAGGTGATTTCCATGCAATAACTTCAGCCCATAATCTATTATCAGCATTAATTGATAATCATATCTATTGGGGTAATAAATTAAACATAGATGTAAGAAGAATAGTTTGGAAAAGAGTGATGGATATGAATGATAGAGCACTTAGATCAATCAATATTAATCTTGGGGGTATAGCAAATGGATTTCCTAGAGAAGATGGTTTTGATATTACAGTTGCTTCAGAAATAATGGCAATCTTCTGTCTTGCTAATAATCTTCAAGATTTAGAAAAAAGAATAGGAAATATTACTGTTGCTTATACTAGAGAAAAGAAACCTATTTACGCTAAAGATTTAAAAGCAGAGGGTCCTATGACTGTTTTACTTAAAGAAGCTATTAGGCCAAATATAACTCAAACATTGGAGAATAATCCAGCAATCATTCATGGAGGTCCATTTGCAAATATTGCTCATGGATGCAATTCTGTGATTGCTACAAAAGCTGGGTTAAAACTTGCAGATTATGTTGTTACAGAGGCTGGTTTTGGTGCTGATTTAGGTGCAGAAAAATTTCTTGATATAAAATGCAGGAAATCAAATTTGAAACCAAGTTGTGTTGTGATTGTTGCAACTATAAGAGCACTAAAAATGCATGGTGGTGTTGCAAAAGATGATTTAAAAAATGAAAACGTTGACGCTTTAAAAAAAGGATTAGTCAATCTTCAAAGACATATTGAAAATGTTAAAAAATTTGGTTTACCTGTAGCAATAGCAGTTAACCATTTCATTAAAGATACTGACAAAGAGGTTAAAGCCTTAATAGAGTTTTGTGATAAATTAAATGTTAAAGCAAGTCTATGTGAGCATTGGGCTAAGGGAGGTGAAGGTACAAAAGAATTGGCAACTCATGTTTCTGATTTATGTGAAAAAAATGAAGCTAAATTCAAATTTTTATATGAAAGTAAAACTCCACTATTAAAAAAGATAGAAACCATAGCAAAAGAAATTTATAGAGCTGATGAAGTTATTGCTGACACTAAAATTAGAGATCAATTAAAAAGTTTTGAAGAATCTGGATATGGAGAATTGCCTATTTGTGTTGCAAAAACTCAATACAGTTTTTCCACAGATCCGAATTTAAAAGGTGCACCAACTGGTCATGCTTTACCAATAAGAGAAATAAGATTGTCATCTGGTGCTGAATTTATAGTTGTGATTTGTGGGGCAATAATGACAATGCCAGGTTTACCAAGAGTTCCTGCAGCGGACTCGATAAAATTAAACAATAAAGGTGAAATAGAAGGTCTATTTTAATTTAGGCTATTTAACCAATTTTTTAACTCAACCATTCTTTTCTCTTTTTTTGTAACTAAAATTTCTTTTTCAATAAAAGATATATGGTTTTCTACATCCTTATCGTCTTTAAATACTTTTCTTTTATCTATCAATCTATCTTTTCTAAATCTAATTAAACTAATCATTTTCTCATAAGTAATTTCGGGATGATACTGTAAACCCCAAATCTTACTATCATTTACTTCAAAATATAAACTCTGAACTTTATTAATTTTGTTTGATGCTAAACAAATTGCATTTTTCGGGGGTGTTTTAACTTCATCAAAATTAAATGCTGGTGAATTAAATTTTCTATCCTTATTTTTATAAAGTGGATGATTTTGACCTAAATCATTAATTGTAATCTCATTAGCAATACCAATATGTGAATTTTTAGCTTTTTTCACTTCTCCCCCAGCAGCAGTTACAGCAACTTGCATGCCCCAACAAATAGCTAGAATATTTTGAACTTTTTTTTGACATTCTTTCATAAATTCAATCTGTCTTATTATATCGGGTGTTTTATTATAAATATTGAGACTACTACCACCCCAAATTAATCCATCATAATTTGATAAATTGCTTTTTATTAACTCTATACTCTGATCAGACGATGGATTTACTACATCAAAATTTAATTCCTCTTTAAAAAAATTAAGGCTATCCCTTAAACTTTCAGTGTGTGTCTGTATTCCTACTCTTGAAAAACTCTCATTTTCTTCTTTTGGATTTCCCTCTACAATCAAAATTTTTTTCATTTAAATAATTTTCCCAAAATACTATGCTCATACATATTTTTAAAATCTTCAACATTAACCTTTTTTGGATTACCACTTGTAGATGGATCCTCAAATGCCATTTGAGATAATTGATCAAGATTAATCTTTGAGCAGTCCATTACGTCAGATAATTTATTTGGAATATTTAAATCAGATCGTAGTTTCAAGATCCATTGTAAAAAACTATCAAAATTTTTATCTAAATTTAAATAGTCGCAAATTGAAACTATTTTTTTTTCTATCGATGACTTATTAAAAGTTAAGACATAAGGCATAAAAATTGCGTTAGATAACCCATGGTGAACATTGAATTGTGAGTTTATTGGATGACTTAATGAATGTATCGCCCCCAATCCTTTTTGAAAAGATGTTGAACCCATTGATGATGCTGATAATAATTTTTGTCGTGCATCAATATTATTGCCACTTTCAAAGGCAACTAAAAGTGAGTCTTTTATCAATTTCATTCCCTCAATAGCTATTCCATGAGCCATTGGATGATAATTGGGTGAACAAAAAGCTTCAAGATTATGAGCTAAAGCATCCATGCCTGTTGCTGCGGTTAATCTTGGCGAAAGATCTAAAGTTAAAATTGGATCTAATATAACTATTGATGGTAAAATTTTTGGATGAAATATAATTTTTTTTACACCAGTTTTTTTATTTATGATTGCTGAAGCTCTTCCAGTTTCCGATCCTGTTCCTGCAGTTGTTGGTATAGCAACAGTAGGTGGAATTTTGTCAACATTTGCTCTTTTCCAATATTCACCAACATCCTCAAAATCCCAGATGGGCCTTTTTTGTACAGACATAAAACCAATAGCTTTACCAACATCTAAAGCACTTCCTCCCCCAATTGCTATTATTCCATCACATTTCTTTTTTTTAAATTCATCTACTCCTTCTTCGACATTTTCACCAATAGGGTTACCACCAAAATTTGAAAAAACTTGCAATTCATTAAACTTTTTTGAATTTTCTGTAATAATTTTTTTCATAAAAGATAAATTAATCAAATCTTTATCCGTAACTAATAATGGTTTAGTGATATTTAAATCTTTACAAGCTTTACTTAATTCTTTAATTCTATTTTCTCCTACCCAAACAGTCGTTGGATAATTCCAATTTATTTTCATAAAAGTCTAACTAATTAATCTTAAGTTTTTTATTTTTCAAAATTGCACTAAGCAAATTCATCATTAATGGGATTCTTTTTTTATCAATTTTTTTGAAAAAAAATGGGGCAATTTCTTTAGCAAGTTGCTCTCCCTCTACGGTCTCATTCCACATAAATTTTTTCTTTGCTGACTTAAATGTAAAACCTTTTCCTAAATAACTGCCCATTTTACTATTTCTCCCACCTGCAGCACTAACATATAAATCGCCGACACCAGCAAGTCCTGAAATTGTTTCTTCCTTACCTTTAAAATATTTAAGAATATATTTCATTTCACTCATAGATTTTTGAAATAAATTTGATGCTGAATTTAAGCTTTGACCAGCTCCTATAATCATAGCGTATATATTTTTAATTGCTGAACTTACCTCAATACCAACAACATCTTTAGAGTACTCAATAGAATAATATTTAGTAGATATGTATTTTCCAATAGATTTTGCAGAATTTATATTTTTATTTGCAATTATAACACTTGTTTGATTTTTCCTTGCCAGTTCTTTAGCTAAACATGGACCTTTCAAAACGAAAATATTTCTTAGATTATAAAGTTTTTTTAATTGATCAGAAATCGTAAGTATTTTTTTGTTTTTTTTGTCGTATTTTAAACCTTTAGTTAAAATAAGAATTGGAGCATTAATACTTGAATTTTTAAGTTCTTTTCCAATAAAATCTATTCCCGATAAACTTAAAGCTATTACAATTAGGTCAAAATTCTCTTTTAATAAATTTTTAGAAAATCTTTTAAATTTCAATTTTTTTGGCAGCTTCATTTCAAGTGAAGAGTGAAATTTATTTTTTGAGGAAAGATCCTTAATAAATTTTTTACTATATGGTTCAGTTATTGTAACTCTATTTCTATTTTCTAAGCAAGGAATAGTAAAAGCAGACCCCATGGCGCCACCACCTATGATTAAGATATTTTTCATAACAGATAATTATTTTATTGTAATTGTGGTTATTTTGTTAGTAAAATACTATTAAAAAATTATTTATTTTATATTTCGATGTCAAAAGTAGCGATTATTGGTGCTGGACCATGTGGCTTATCAATGATGAGAGCCTTTGAATTAGCTGAAAAAAATGGTGAAAAAATACCAGAGATAGTTTGTTTCGAGAAACAAGAAAACTGGGGAGGATTGTGGAATTACAGCTGGAGAACTGGTTCTGATCAATATGGCGATCCTGTTCCAAACAGTATGTACAGATATCTATGGTCTAACGGTCCAAAAGAGTGTTTAGAATTTGCAGACTATTCTTTTGATGAACACTTTGGGAAACCTATTCCGTCATTTCCACCAAGAGAAGTATTGTTTGATTATATTGTCGGAAGAGTCAGTAAAGGAAATCTTAAAGAAAAGATTAAATTCAATACAAGGGTTACTAATACTGTTTTTAAAAACGATAAATTTGAAATTAGTTATCAAGATAAAATTAATAACAAAATTTTAAAAGATAATTTTGATTTTGTTGTAGTTTCAACGGGTCATTTTTCCGTTCCATATATTCCAGAATACAAAGGTATGGATTCTTTTCCTGGAAGAATTATGCATTCACACGATTTTAGAGATGCTGAAGAATTTAGAGATAAAAATGTAATTGTTTTAGGAAGTAGTTATTCAGCAGAAGATATTGCTCTACAATGTAATAAGTACGGCGCAAAAAGTGTAACTATTGGATATCGACATAACCCGATGGGATTTAAATGGCCAAAAGGTATGAAAGAGGTTCATTACCTAGATAAACTTGAGGGAAAAACAGCCGTATTTAAAGACGGCACTAAACAAGATGCTGATGTTATTATTTTATGTACAGGTTATTTACATCACTTTCCTTTTTTAGAGGAAAATCTACAACTCAAAACTGGAAACAGGCTCTATCCACCCAAATTATACAAAGGAGTAGTTTGGCAAGATAATCACAAACTTTTGTATCTTGGTATGCAAGATCAATTTCATACATTTAATATGTTTGATTGTCAGGCTTGGTATGCAAGAGATGTTATAATGAAAAAAATCAAAATACCAAACGATAAAGAGATTGAAAGCGACATAAATAAATGGGTAGCCCTAGAGGAAAAACTAGAGAATCCAGACCAGATGATTGACTTTCAAACTGAATATACAAAAGAGCTTCATGAGATGTCCGATTATCCAAAAATTGATTTTGAATTAATTAGAAAACATTTTAAAGAATGGGAACACCATAAAGTTGAAGATATTTTAACTTATAGAAACAAATCTTTTTCTTCACCTGTAACTGGTTCAGTTGCACCAATCCACCATACACCCTGGGCTACCGCGATGGATGACTCATCAAAAACTTTTTTAGATAAATAAACAAAAATTAATCAATTCCTAGATGTTTTTTTCTTTTTTCAACCCAAGACCTTATTAAATTATCAAATATTAAAGCAATAAACGCTACACATATACCTAGAGTTAATCCAATACCTGCACCTTTTTTATCTGATAATGCTTTTAGAATATATTGGCCTAAATCCTCTGTTCCAATGAAAGCGCCAATGATAACCATAAACAATGCAAATACAATGGTTTGATTTATACCAAGCATCATATGTGGAAATGCTAAAGGAAATTCTATTTTCGTTAACCGTTGAAATTTATTTACCCCAGACATTGTCGCTGCATCATGCAAACCAGCCGGAACACTTCTAAGTCCTTCAATTGTGTACCTTGTTGCTGGTATTGTTGCATAAACTATGACTGCTATTAATACAGACGTATCAGTTATTCCAAATAACATCATTACAGGAATTAAGTATACAAAAGATGGAAATGTTTGAAAAATATCACATACTCCCAACATAAAATTTGCTGAATGTTTATTTTGAAAACATAAAGTCCCTACTGTAAATCCAATAATACAAGATACGATTACTCCAAAAGTTGCCATATAAGCTGTAACTAGAGCTCTATCCCACCATGGGCTAAATGCGATAAATAATGTTAAAGCACAAACAACTAAAGCTGAACGTATTCCACCAATTAAATATCCTGCACCAACAACTAAAACAATTGTAGCTACTGCGGGCATCCTCAAATACAATGCTCTCATTGGTTGAAGTACTTCTTGTATTAACCATGTATTAAATGCTTTAATATATACAAAGAAAGTTTCAAAAATCCAATCAACACCTTTGTTCCAAAAATCTGCTGTTGATATTCCTTTATTATGTGGAATTTCAAATAAATAATTAAAAGTACCTTTAAATAAAAAAGTTCCTATGTAAGCAAGTATTATTCCGATTACTACTGTGACTGCAAAAAATAAAAAATTTTTATTTCTTTGAAGCAGTGTTAGATTTCCAAAATAGTCTGTTTGTTTATTTGCCCAAGCTAAAGACATCTTGTCTAATAAAATTGCAATTAGGCTTATACAAAGGCCAGCCTCAAGAGCCAATCCAATATTTAATTGGTTTAATGCTAATAATAAGTTAAACCCTAATCCTTTCGCGCCAATAAAAGCTGAAATTACTGCCATTGAGAAACAAACCATGATGACCTGATTGACACCAATTAAAATATCTCTTCTTGCAGTTGGAATTAATACTTTGAACATCAATTGAAAATTGTTACATCCGCTCATTCTACCAGCTTCAATTACTTCAGGTGGTACAGCTCTTAAACCTAATATAGTCAATAATATCATTGGTGGGATAGCCACAACCATAGTTATTATTACAGCAGCATGATCTCCTACTCCAAAAAGAACTAGTGCAGGAACCAAAACAGCATATTGAGGCATTGTCTGCATTACCAACAAAATTGGATATAAAGCCTTTTCTACGCGCTTACTTTTAAATGCTGCTATCCCCAAACCTAAACCAAAAATAAAGGATAATGGTGCTGCAACTAATATAAACGAGAGAGTTTGCATGGAAGGTTTCCACTGTCCAAATATAGAAATATAAACCATAGTTAAACCTGCGAACAAAGCTAAGCCTTTACCACTTAATTTATAAGAAAGTATTGTTGCGCCTGCTGCTACAATAGTCCAAGGCAAACCTGGTAATTCAGCCCATGGGTTTTTATCAATCCAATCCCAACTCGTAAAAGCTACAACAGTTTCAAGTCCACCTAATAAAATTTCTCTTATTAGCTCTATTAAAAAAGTCATAAATGCAGTCAAATTTCTGCTTATTTGTAAAACTATTGGACGACTTTTAAATTCCTGAGTATCTTCATTCCAAACTTCAATAGGCATCCACTCATTCATCAAAAAAAATAAAGAGTCATTTATCCAAATAGGTAACCATCCAAGAAGTGGAGGCAGTCTCCAGAAAACATCGAAAGCATAATATCTAACTTCTTTTCCCAAGAATACATAACTACTTTGATTAGGATCTTTTACAAATTCTGCTTGACCTCGAATGAATTTATATGTTTCCGGAACTTCAATAGCAAAACATAAAGCAAAAAAAACAATTAATAAAAATAGCCATTGAAATGTCTTCGGATATTTTCTTAAAAGTTCCATAATTAATTGTTTTTTCTCCCCCCAAAAACAGTATTAATTATTTTAGCTGGGTTAATAGAGCCTATAATTTCATTACTATTATTTATAACAGCAACTGCTTTTTCTTGAGTTAAAATTTTTTCAGCAACGTTCTCTATTATTTCGTCTTTAGAAACTTTTAAATCACCAAGGTTATCTTTAGATTTATCCATAACATCTTCTATTAATAAAACTTTTTCCCTAGGCACTTCCTCAGTAAACTTTCTTACATATTCCGTAGCTGGGTTTAAAACAATATTAGCAGGAGTATCTAATTGTTCGATAATACCATCTTTCATAATCGCAATACGATCAGCAAGTTTAAGAGCTTCATCAAAGTCATGTGTAATAAACATAATTGTTTTTTGTAATTTATCTTGAAGTCTTAAAAATTCATCTTGCATTTCTTTTCTTATCAGTGGATCTAAAGCTGAAAAAGGTTCATCTAAAAACCAAATGTCCGGTTCAACAGCTAAAGATCTTGCAATACCAACTCTTTGTTGTTGTCCTCCTGAAAGCTCTCTTGGAAAATAATTCTCTCTTCCTTCGAGCCCGACTAACTTAACCATACTCATTGCTTTATTTATACTTTCTTGAGTTTTAATACCCTTAATTTGTAGTGGAAAAGCTATATTCTCAACTACAGTTTTATGAGGCAATAAAGCAAAGCTCTGAAAAACCATTCCCATTTTATTTCTTCTAAGCTCAATTAGTTCTTTATTGTTAAGTTGTAATAAATCTTGGCCCTCTATAAAAATCTTTCCGCCTGTTGCATCAGTCAATCTAGAAATACATCTCAACAATGTTGATTTACCTGAACCAGATAAACCCATTACAACTAACATTTCACCTTTTGAAACTTCAAATGATGCATTGTTAACACCTACAATGCATCCATTATCTTGAAAAGTCTTAGCGTCTACATTTCCGTTCGAGTCTTGTAGCATTTTCTGGGCATTAGCTCCAAAAATTTTGTAAACATTTTCACATTTGATTACTGGCTGAGACATAAATTCTAATTAAGTTATATGAAATTGAGACAAAATTAAATCCATAATATTTATGTTTTCTCCTTAAAAATTTTTAATAAAATAAACTCTAGTATCAATTCCCGTGCTTAAAAAACTTAATGCTTCACCACTGACATTTACTGACTCGTTTACCCCAACATTGTTTCCGCTTACAGTAAATCCTGCAAAACACTTGCTTTTTTCTTCATCCCATTTGACGAATGTTTCATCGATTTTATTTCCATTGATTGTATAAATTTCATGTGCTCTAAAATTCAAAAAATTTGCACCCATAATTGCTCGTTGAGGAATTAGTTTTGTTGCTTTACAGACCTGTTCGTATACCTCATCTGTCAACTTATAATGATCTGTCCCATCAAAAGTAACCAATATTCCTGATGGAAGTTTTGAAATCAATTCACTTAATTTCTTTTCTTGAGCAATTCTTTCTTCCTCTAATTTCATTTTCCTTACTAATTCATCACCACCACCAAACATAATATTGAGAACAAAAAAAGAGAAAATTACAGTTAAAACTATAATCACCAAACCGCCAAACTGTTTAGTAGTTTCAGGTAAACTTTTAATTTTACTTAAGTAATTTTCTTTTGACATTTACTCTTGTAGCTTTCCATTTTTCCATGTACCAGATTTCTGAATGCCGTCTGATGAAGTAAAAGTTCCCTTTCCATTCATGAATCCCTTAGCCCATTCGCCCTCATAAGTCGACCCATCAGGAAAAGTTAAAACACCCATTCCACTCCACTCACTATTTTTAAATTCACCTTTGTAGATGTATCCATTAGGCCATGTTTCAACTCCTTGACCATTCTTTTTTGTGCCTACCCATTCTCCTTCATAAGTAGTTTTGTCTGTATATACCCATTTTCCAAAACCATTCTCACAATTTCCTTCTTTACAACCAGTGCTTCGTGCCAATGCAACGGATGTAATTAAAAAACTTAAAATTATGCTGAAAAGATACTTTTTCATAAAGATATTTTACACAAAATTTACAAAAAAAAAATTATACTTTTTCGTCATGTTTAAGACATGAATAAATAGAAATGAATTTTTCTGCATTTTCACTTTTAATATTTCGTGTAATTTCATGAATTAGTTCTCCTGTTTTTCTTGTAATAATTCCTGACTCTGAATAATTTTTTTCAAGATCAATAGATTTAAATAAAACAACATCTTTGTTTACTACTTTTACATTTAATTTTGCTGAGTCTGAAAGAAATAATGATAATCCTTTAATTAAAAGTGTTTTAGGTTGCTTAGATTGAATTTTAAATTTATCTAAACCCTTTTCATTTAAATCTTTAGCTAAAAAAGTTTGATAATTATATTCTGAATTTTTAATTATTTTTTTTTCTAAATTACAAACGAATTCAAGATCAATATTTTCGTTAATATTTACATCTTTTGCCAAAGTTTGATTAAAAAATAATAAACTAATAAATATACTAAATAAATATTTTGCCATTTAATTTTATTTTAAAAAAAATCTCCCCCAACAATGTTGGGAGAGATTTAAAGATTTAATCGCTTTTATTTTTATTTAGTAAAAGCTTTCCAAACTTTCTCATTCTTTTTTAACCATGCT
>TARA_B100001115_G_scaffold182141_1_pt1 | contig 11339 bp, 13 predicted proteins | sample TARA_B100001115 | Tara Oceans TARA_B100001115 (sample SAMEA2622652) | marine metagenome | biome: marine biome (ENVO:00000447); feature: surface water layer (ENVO:00002042); material: "saline water (ENVO:00002010), including plankton (ENVO:xxxxxxxx)" | depth 5 m | reverse complement strand
TCTCAACTTCCTCGACCTTCTCAACTTCCTCGACCTTCTCAACTTCCTCAACCTTCTCAACTTCATCACCAGTTTCTTCCCCTCCTCCCCTGAGCCTCAGTACTAGATGAAGTGTAGATTCCTTTTGAATGTTGTAATCTGCAAGAGTACGTCCATCTTCAAGTTGCTTGCCTGCAAAGATAAGCCTTTGCTGGTCAGGTGGGATTCCTTCCTTATCCTGGATCTTCGCCTTCACATTCTCAATTGAATCACTCCCTTCCACTTCGAGGGTGATTGTCTTTCCGGTGAGAGTCTTTACGAAAATCTGCATGATTAGTTTTTGTTATTCCTTTTTTATTATCCCTTTCCTTCTTTCTTTTTTATTACTTTCCTTCTTAAAATAACTTTCAAATTTTAAATTTTTTAATAATCTTCAACTTCTGAAGAAAAGTAAATTGGGGATTCATGTGGATCTTCGGTAATTAAATCCATTTGATTCTGATAATATCCTTTTATAGGATCAAAAATCTTCATCGTTGTAATGTCAAAATTAGAACCGTAATATTTAAGATAACAGTTCCAAAAATTAGGAATGAAACTATAACAATGAGTACGTTTTTCTAATTCTTCGCCATTATCTTCCCCTGTAGCTATCATGCGATATATATCTTCTTTATTTTTAACTTTCGTATCGTTTAAACAATAAGAACATTGACATCCTGGAATCCACTCTTTGTTTTTTTCCAAAGTATTACATTCAAGATGTAAGAAATGTACATTGTCAAACAGGGAACTTCTAATGTTATTATCCATGTATTCTTTCCATTCGTACCACATTGGTTTTAAAGGTATATCGATCGTTTTCTGTTTCCAATATGCTCTCATAGAAAAAATATATATCTTTTTCTGAAGTTCTTTGGGGAGATTTTTTATAGTCTTTGATAATTTACTTCTCCTACTTATCTCTTTGAGTATTTCGGTTTCAAGGTGATCTGGTCTTTTTTTTGTGAAATTATGGATATTCATTTTTTTTTTAAGATCATATTTAAATGTTTCTTTTTTGATCGTCCTTTTAAACCTACGTATTTTCCTTTCCATGATAATATATATGAATATTCTTTTTTCTTAAGTAAAGAACCTCACTTTTTGATCTGTTGATGTATGAAATAGAGAATCTGTTTCTTTTCTTTTTTGTTTTTGGCATTCTTAAGCATAATTTCAAGCACCTGCGTCGTATAATACATCATGCCACGACCTCAATCTTTTTTTTAAAAAATAAGCTAACAATATTTCAAATTTAATTGCATTTAGATAAAAGAACTGTCACCATAATCATCTACGAGTATTCTCCAAGCCATTTCATGACCTGTACCTTTCCAATTCAAATAATTTCCATAATCCTCCGTGATCTCATTCCATGGGGATGTATTTAGATACAATATCTTTTTATTCAGGGGACAAGGGATAATTTCATAACCGCCATCAATTGGTTTTTTCATAAAGATGTAATTTTCTTCTCCAAGGATATTTATCTCGAGTGCGTATTGACCTCTCGTATCAAAATACCCTAGTACATTTGGACCGACTCCTTGATGTCTTTTTACTAACCGCGAATTTTGTATAGCCCACTCAACACCTCTTTTATCTGGAAGAAGGTGATTAAAGATATCATTTTTCATATAACATTTTCCACTTTCAATGTGTTGATCATATTTACCTTTCCATGATTGAATATAATTAGTTTTCAACAGATTTCCACAGGTGTCAAGACATTGAAATAATATCATATTTTTATGAAAAAGACGGACACTTTCTACTTCTTCATTTTCAACTTTCCGTTTGTAGTTGTACAACATCTTTATAATATCAGGTGATAATCCGAACTTATTACCCATCTGCATGAAACATCTTTTTAAAGATGGTTCTCTCAGAATCACAGATGATCCTTTCATTTCTAAATGATGAAAGTAAATTATATTTGAAAAAAAAATAGTAACTATTTCAAATTTATTTATAGAATTATAATATAACATACGAATTATCCTTTACTGTCCTCCACCCACAGAAACTGTCGATTGTCGCGTTAGAGTACTCCCTTCATCCACTTCTTCTTCTTCATCGCTTTGATCAAGATACATGTGTTCTTTCTTAAGCTTTAGAATCATGTTGCAGTCTCGGTAGGTTTCTTCCATGCTTTCAGGAATATCTCCTTCAAGAAGGAAACCATGAATATGTGAAAGGAGCTGACTAAGACAATCGGGTGCCTGAATATAAGTCCTTGTCTTTAGAGATGCATTGTTGAAAACTTCGTCAATGAGTGCTCGGACAGAACCTTCGTCCTTTCCAATTTCTTCGTTTTCCTTATTAAAGAGCTTGTATCCCGGTTGAACATCCTCACGAAGATTATCAGGCATCTGGACAATAGCCTTTAGAAGATACTCACGGATAGTCATTTCTTCGACATTCACACCTTCTCCACATAGAGGAGTCCCATTCCAACCATTCTTTGCTCGATGCATCACCTTTGGACCACACAGATCGATAGAAACATTATCCTTTAGCATATTCATTGCAACTTCCATGACCTTAAGGCGTTCCTCAAGATCTTGCATTTCTTCGGGAGTAGATGGTAGCATTTCATTAAATGTGATTGGTCCATCCGTACTGTGTCGGATAACCATCATATGGGAGATCTTTGATGCATGGTTTTCTCCCAGATCCCGTCCCGGATTTCCCATCGGATGGAGTACGGTATAGTTATTATCGCTGTAGATAGGGATCTTGGTTTCTTCTTGAGAATCTCGGAATAGGTGAAGACAGTTAAAGTCTCCGTAAACAATCGGAAGCTGTACCTTCTCACTTGTAAAGATTCCCGAAAGCTGATTTTCACGGAATTGTTCGTCAAAGTCGACAATCCCCATTGGAACGATCTTTCGGAAGAGTTCGGTTTGAGTTGCATAAGGGGTACGAGAATCCCACTTCCCCTTGTAGGTTGCCATTTCATCAAGGAGAAATTGTTCGTTCTTAGAAGAAGAACCAGCGTTACCCATTTTGGTTTCTGTTCTGTTCTGTTTTTGTTTCTATTTCTGTTCTGTTTTTGTTTCTGTTTCTGTTATGTTTCTGTTTTTGTTTACTTATATCATAAAAAAAACTTTCAAATTTATAAAAAAAATTTACCTTATTTATCCTTATTATTAATTAATGAACATGTTTTTTATTCTTCCTCATCCTCAAACTCAATCGTTTCCGTTTCGTTGTCCCAAGTACCCACTGGGGTGAAATCGTCCACACGAATGACTTCCTTGTTCTCCTTGTTGATCTGGTACTCAACACCGTCGATTGTCTTCAAGATGTGACATTCTTCCTCCTCTTCCTCCTCGGCTTCGCTGTCCTCCTTGGAAGTGTCTTCTTCAAGATCTTCTTCTTCCTTCTTCTCCTCAGGAATGTGTTCCGTTCCTTCTGGGAGGCGAGGCGTCTTTGCCTCCTCCTCTTCCTTCACAACTTCCTTCACAACTTCCTTCACATCCTCCTCTTCCTTCTTCTCCTCCTCCTTCTTCTCCTCCCCCTTCTTCGCCTCCTCCTTCTTCTTCTTCTCCTTCAGTTCCTGCATGTACATCTCCAGTTCTTCGTAGTCCATGTCTTCGGGAGACTTCTTCTTCTTCGACTTCTTCGCCTTCTTGACAGTCTTCTTTTCAGAAGACTTCTTCTTCTTCTCCTTCACAACTTCATTGCCTTCAGCATCGGTGCACCACATCTTCGGACCAGCCGTCGGGTGAACAGGGTTCTCCGGACGAGGCTCGGTGATGAGACCAGTCCAAAGACCATTCGCCTGTTGCATCTTGAAATGCTTCTTGCAGAGACCATTGCACCCATCAACCTTCTTTGATGAACACTGGATGTTGTCATAGCCAAGACCACCAGAACGAGGCTTCTCCTTCCAGATTCTGGCACCGCACAGGTGTGCGACGACCTTGCCCTGACGTTCTTCGATCGTTGCCGATGACTTCTTCTTCCGTGGCTTCTTGGAAGAAAGCTCCTTGATGAGGGCTGAGACTTCTGGTTCGTTCAAGATTTCCTCGACCGTCGGAAGACCCTCGTACTTCTCTACGAGGAGTTCGATCAAGGTTGCCACCTGGAATCCCCCACCCTGGGATTCCAGCTTCTCCTGGGCAATTTTGATCGCAGACATCTTTCAGATTGAGGGTTGTAAGTTCTGTTTGCTTTGAGCACTATGATTGTGTATTGATATCTTTCAACATAGGAAGTTTCAAATTTTGGGAACGACCAGGACCAGGAAGGGCTCTTTCCCAAAATTTGAAACTCTGTTTGAAAGAATCTACTGGGTATGGGCTTGGTGGCTCATCGAACGGATTGGGTGATTCCTTCCGATCCTCGCACATATCCAATTTGCTATTGTGCCCGAGTGGTTTAAGGGGGAGGGGGAGACCCCTCTGGTCTGACCATGTTGTCACGAGATACCTCTGAATCGTTGGTTGAGTATGACTGATCACCATGCGATATCATTTGTTGCAGGAGGAGCGTTGGTAATAGGACGTGCTCCGGTCTAAAAAAGAGTCTTATAGGGAATAGGCTTACCGAAGAGTCTGACCGTGACGATGTGTGAAGTTAAAAAAACATCGTGGGTTCGAATCCCACCAATAGCATCCAAAGTCCTCACACGAGGCATTTTTTTTATGACTTCGTAAGTTTCTTTTTTAAATTTGAAAGGACATTGATTTGTTTAGTCAAATGAATGTAACTATGGGGAGCTCTCAATCAGCATGCATGAATACGGATGATTGTGGATGCGAATGTCATAAGATCAACTGGACGAAAATCCTAGAGAAAGGGGATTATGAAATGGTAGATGGTTCTCCTGTTAAAATTGGTGTCAGCTGTGAAGACAAGGTTGAGAATAACCATATGTCTGAAGAAGAATACGAATCCATTTGTAAATATGTTCCCGGAAGAGAATGTACCATGTTCCCTCAGGAAGTGATTCAATATCTTCTTGAAACAAATAGTGGTCCAGGGATAGATAAAGATAAAAAGAAGACTTCTGTCAATTCTCCAGATACGATCGCATGGTGGCAAGAACCAGGGGATACTCCGGTAGGATGGGAACAACAAACCCTGGATCCTATCATCTTGGCATTGAACTCGAAAACTATTTGTTCCAAGATGAATCGCAGAATTAGATAGGTAGTCCTTCACGTTAAATTTGAAACAATATTTGGATGAGAGTTATTGAGTACTTAGGTAGTATATGATGAATATATATCCGGGTCCCTAGCCACGACCTTCGAGAGATTTTATTTCCTCAGATGAGCAGTATGTGCGCTTCCTGGTTTGTTGTTCAGCTAGATCTGAACCACCGGGATATAGTCTGAGACACAGGGGCCAACAATGATCCCATTTAGGGTGAATAACTGTGACTCTTGACATCTATGACATAAACGTGGGGAAAACTCGCGAATGTACGGTTAACATCGGTATCGTAACGGGCGTTGTTGTAGATGGGATTAAGTTAGGTAGTTAATTTTTTTAAATTTGATTTATTTTTTATGATAAATAGTAACTTAAAAACTTATCATTGAACGATGTTGTACCTCTATACGGTTATGATGGGCGCGTGGGACCTCGATCCAGACACTCATGCATACTTTCGGAAGTATCTGGATACCTTCATCAACAAACGAAAGATCTCAAAAGATTTAAGAGAATTTGTCCTGAATGTCCGGAGTCGTGCAATCGATTCCCATATCCGTCCAAATCGTGATGTGAAAGACGATTTCAATGAGTTACGGATTGGTTTATCTCGTCGGGTGTGCATAGCGCAGGGACCCTGGTCATATGAGTATAGAGGAAGGCAGTCACCCAATCTTATTGAAAAGATCCATCCCCCGAAATACCATCACAATGCAAGGAAGCTCATTTCTCCATCGCGACCCAACACAAATCCTTAAAGACATGCAAGTGTTCCTCTAATGTAAATTTGATTATTTTTTGTAAGATAATAGTAACTTAAAGACTAACAATTAAACTGAAGATGTACGGGTCTCAATCAAAATCTTCCCTTATCTTTGCGATTGATCAGATGAAGGTGAAACACCATAAGGAGATGGAAAAGATGAAGAAGATGATCTTGGAAGAGAAGGAAAAAGTCAAAGAACTTGAGAATAAGTTCGGTGTGACACAAAAGAGAAGATGGGGTATCAGGCAACGGAAGTGGTGGTTGATCTGGCTGTCAAATAACGATAACGACGCATACGAATACTTGATGAAAACTATTCACAAAACACTTTTATACAGAGAAGTGTTTTCATTTGAAAAGGGAAAGCAGGCGAAGCTCACCCAGTTTAAAAGGGATTTGAAACATGTCCACATTAGTGCTAAGTACTATTGTGATGAAGATGTCAACATGTATGGGATGAAATTGAATTCGGCGGTCCATTGGTGGCATCACGGTGATCCTGTAGTTTCTCAGGTTCAAAGACAGACAAAGGATTATCTGATCTCTTGTTGCGAGGAAAATGGGATCAAGTTCAAGAAGTCATGGGGTAAAAAGATGTTTATTAAATTACTCCTTAGCTATAACCCAGATGAATCAATTGAGAAAGTGAATCCTAATGATTTGAGCATAGAGGAATTGAAGGAACTAATTGAGAGGAAAAAGGCAGAATCGCATTAAAACAGAAAACAGACAAAAAAAATTTTTTATGATACAAATATAAATTTAAATATTTATAATATTATAAAAGAATGCCAAAAAGAGAATTAGATGATTATACAACAATAGAAAGTTATGATCTGTCAAAAAAAGGAAGATATGATTCGTCAAAAAATCTTTCAGCAATTATTGAAACAGCCACTTTGTCAATGGATTTTCTGGGTCGGATTAAAGAGGGGGAGGGGGAAGAATATTTAGAAAAATTTAAGGACCAGGTACTAGGTCAAAATGGTGGGGCATCAAGATCACAATCTCCTGCTCCGAGACCGGCACAAAATGAAAGATCATCAAGATCACAATCTCCTGCTCCGAGACCGGCACAAAATGAAAGATGGAAAATTCTCCCATGTAGTGATTTAGAAGACAGAGACCTTGCAAAATGTATTGTACGTAAGTTTTTATATTTTGTAATTTTTTCGTCTATGTTAAAGGCTTTATCTGCTACAAATGCAATTACAGGAATTATTGATGTTGCTACCGGTTCATGTAATCCTGGATTTTGGGAAGGGGTTGGTATTACCATTTTCGGACATACATTTGCGAATACATCACCATGGTGTCAGGCATGGTCTAATGTTGTGTCACTGCTTTATTCTGCTCCAGGAATATATGTACTTCTCGCTGCAACCGTAGGGTTATTCATCAATACAAGATTAGCTGTTCAGATGACGAGAGGAGCAATTACACGTTTTGTAGATGAACTTATGGAACTTATTTTTATGGTTCCATTATCTGAACCTCAAATTAGAGGATTGGTCGCCGCTATACCCGAATTAAATACTGGCGCGGCATATACAGATGAAGATGCTGTAAGGGAATTTGATCGTATATTAAGTCGTGGGTCAGCAAGTTCTTCATCATCTAGAACTCCATCAGCAAGATCTAGTGGTCGGCGAGGTGGTGGTAGAAGGAAATCTAAATCTAAATCAAGATCTAAATCGAAGAAAAGAAAGCAATCAAGGTCTAACTCGCGGTCAAAATCAAGGACGAAGAAAAGAAAACAATCTAAGAGAAGAAAGAAATAAATAATTAAATATTTTTTTAAATTTGAATTTACTTTATTGAGAATAGTAAAACAATCAACTAATTTTAAAGATAATATTATAATGGGTGTCAGCGCCCTTTTTCACGATGCTCTCATTCACTCAATTGTAGATGTAACAAAAGAGAATGAGAATATTGGTATTTTTGAGTTCATCCAGTTGATGATTAGTGAAACAAACTGGATCCTTTCTCCGGGTGAAAGGGAGTTTGGAGATAAATCAGTCAGTAAATATGTCAAGAAGCACATTGATGGACAATATAGTTATCCTCTTGTTAGCCAGCATCCAGGAACTCTTAGGGAGAGAAGTTTGAACCTTTACAGAGATTGTCTGGTCAAAATCCATAAAAATTTGAACGGAGATTGGGATGTATCGTGGTTTGAGTTTATTACATACCTTCTTTTCATTCAGTCAAACTGCCACCATAAAGGAAGGGATACTAACTCTCATAAACTTTGTCGTAATTCAGATTCTTTTCTTGATTTCTTCTACAAGTCTAAGTGTTCATTCAATCCATGGTTACCATGGGAGATATCAGATAGGATGCGGTACGGTAGAGATATTAAGGACATCCCAGAGACAAAGAAGCCAGAGCTTCGCGGGGAATGGTGGGTTAAGGCATTTGAAAGAGAAAAGAAGATGTTACTATTGTTTGAAACTTTGGCACCATCCCATTACTTAGGAAAACGACTTACGACTGGATGGGTTGTCCGTGGATTTACTGATATTATCAAGGGCGATTTTATTCCAGACGGTTCTGTTATAAATCAATTGAGGGAATATTATGGACTTCCAGAACTGAGTGGAGATTATGGGTTGGGTTGTATGTCTGTTAAAAGTGATGTTTTGTATGAACTCGAAGATAAGGTAGAAAAAGATAAAGATGGACACCTTATCCTTAATGGTGAAATGTGTACGATGTTTAACCTTGGTTTCTCTATAGGATGTGGAATAGTTTGCATGTTTAGATTCATGGAAAAACATTCGAACTAGCGAGATAAAGATATGGAAATAGAATGATAATTTTTTTTAATAAATATTATCATTTATTTGTGCGTAATAAATCATTTAAAAAAATATTTATAGTTTATTATATGCCGCTATAGCTCAGTTGGTTAGAGCGTCGCACTTGTAATGCGAAGGTCGTGAGTTCAACTCTCACTGGCGGCTTACTCTCAATATAGCTCAGTTGGCAGAGCGGAGGACTGTAGTTCCTTAGGTCGCTGGTTCGAGTCCGGCTATTGAGACTAGTTAATATCATTAAATTTTATTTTTTTTTTAATAAATCTTTCATCTAATTCAGTTACCTTCATTTTTTCAAGAATAATATTTTTAAATGTTTGCTTTGTATAAGAAATATTATTTTCTTTTTTCCATGTATTGATTCGTGTGATTAATTCAGATATATAAATATTATCATCAATAAGTTTTTGATCTATACCAGTAATACATCTATATTGAATATCTTTGTACGTATTATTCAATGTTTTATTGACTTCTAATAATTTTTTTTCATCTTTTTTTTGATTTACTCTGTGGGTTTTTAAGTTTTCTTCTGTCTCTTTTTTCTGAATATTAAGGTTTTCTAGTAGTATATTGTAAATATTACAGTTTTCTTCCTCATTTTTTTCTTTTTTATCTTGATCTTTATTTATTATTGTATATACCTCATAAATACAACGATCAATTCTAATTTTTTTCTCATCCAATGTCAATGATTCATCCAAACCATAATAAGCAACATTATCTTTAATATGTACGATTGGTTCATTTCCTATATTTGGTATTTGTTCTGTCATTAAGGAAATAAAAAGAGCTCCATCACATTTATTTTCTTCAAAATCTTTTTTGTAATGTTTTTCAAATTGTTCTCTATCTTCTCTAGTAATTACACCTTTTAATTTTACTTCAACCATTAAAACTTTCCCATTGTTAAATTTTATAATTCTATCTCCAGATCCACCTGTTTCACTCGTATCAACAGGTACAGCTTTTTTATCACACGATAATCCTTTATTTACAACTTCATCAATAATATTTTCACCATAATTACCTTGTTCTGTATTGTTTTTGAATTTCCTTTTACCTATAAAAGTATCAATCGTTTCTTGTTTATGATTGTTTTCAGTTTTCAATGAATTTATTTGTTCATCTTTATATTTAATTTCAATTGCATTTTTACTATTCATTATTTCGATAGTATTTTTCATATTTATAATTTCTTCATTATGCTTTACACATTGTTGTGATAACTTTTCTTCTACAATCTTATCTGTATCTTTTTGTAGGATAATTATTTGTTTTTTTAATTCGTTTTCTCTATTCTCATACATTATTTTTTTCTCTAGTAATTCTTTGTCTAAATCATTCTTATACATTGTAAAATTATCATCAAGTTTCTTTTTTAAAGAAGTATTTGTATTCTGTAATGATCGTATTTCTTCTTCATAAATATTAAAAATATTGTCATTGCTTACCGTACTAAATTTTTGCAGTATTTGTTCATTATTAAGACCATTAAGTAATTTTAAATAACATGCTGTACCAAAAGTTATAATTATTTCACGTATTTTATCGCTTGAATCAATGAATAATCCAGGAATATTTTCTTCGTTAATAGTAATCATAATATTTATATTTATATAGTGATAAACTTTTAAATTCATTATGATAATTTTATATTTGTAATTATAAGGTTCTCAAAATTAAAAGAATTATTTTCTGTTAACCTTTTACATACTGTATTATGTGATATTTGTTCTTTTGAAACTATATTAATGAAATCTGCGATTTCCCTATAACTCTTTTTTATGATCGCTTCATCTGAAGTTGTATCAATTATAAGATATTTATATTTTTTTTCTGACATTTATTATACATAAGATAAAAATCTTTATATATTTCGCGAGTTATTATGTAATATTTTATTATCGTTTATTCATTTGTTTCCTTTTTTATGGTGTATCTTAACCATATTTTTATGTTTTTTATTTCATTTTTCATTTTCATTTCATTTTGTAACGACACCATTTCACTTATTGTTTTTATTGTAATTCTTTATTAATTTTTATTTTATTTATTTTTGTAATGACACCATAACACGTAATGAATATAATAATTATTAAAAATTTATTGTATCCTTTGTAATTTTGTATTATCATGTTGAACATTTATGTACATTCTTTGATTTTTTACTTTTTATCATTATTTATTATCGTTTCATTCTTTTTTATCCTTTTTTATTATCTTTTTCATTCTTTTTTTATCATCATTTATCATTATTTATCATTATTTATCATTATTTATTATCTTTTTTATCTTTTCATTTCGATTTTCATAATATTTTAAAAATTCTCTTTCCAAAATTCTTTAAGATTTATGAATTTTTAAATTATTTTATAAAAAATTTAATTTTCTCGATGTTTTTCCGCCCAAGATAACCTTTTCGTACCATTTTTACATCTTTATCGTACGATTATGGTCTCTTTTCCATAACATCGAGAAAATTAAAGCTCTCATGAGCTAAAAATATGACCAAAAAAATAAAATCTAAAGAATATTAAATAAGTCAAAAGAAAATATATTTT
>TARA_B100001115_G_scaffold109653_1_pt1 | contig 11344 bp, 9 predicted proteins | sample TARA_B100001115 | Tara Oceans TARA_B100001115 (sample SAMEA2622652) | marine metagenome | biome: marine biome (ENVO:00000447); feature: surface water layer (ENVO:00002042); material: "saline water (ENVO:00002010), including plankton (ENVO:xxxxxxxx)" | depth 5 m | reverse complement strand
AAAGTATTTATCAAGAATCTTATAATATTTCATTTTTTGATCCATATTTTACTATGGATGGAGTCAGCAGAGGCTATAGTGTTTATTTTAGAGAGACAGATTATGGCGAATACAATATTGCGAATTATTTAACAAATTCTCAGGGACTTGGAGTTCAATTTGGATATCCGATCAGCGATACACAAAGAATTGGACTTAATTTGAATTTTGATAATACAGATATTGAATCTGGTTCTTTACCATCTCGCGAAATTTCAGATTTTTTATCATCGGAGGGCTCAGTTTTTGATGTCTTAAAGGCTCAAGCCGTATGGTCGAGAATCACACTTAACAGAGGCTTGTTTCCTACTTATGGATCCTCAACTGATGTAATGCTTCAAGCTACCATTCCCGGAAGTGATTTAACTTACTACAAAACTAATTTAAGACAAAAGTTCTATAGACCCCTTGGCTTTTCTAATCTTGTTTTTGGATTCGATGGTGAGCTTGGATATATAGCACCTTATGGAGATACAAAAAAAACTCCATTTTTTGAAAATTTTTACTCTGGTGGCCCAAGATCTATTAGAGGCTTTGAATCTAATACACTTGGACCTAGAGTGACACCATCACCATGCTATGACTTTGATCCAGTTACCGAGGAGTGCCCATTAATTGTTGATTCAGATTTTGATGGAACTCCTGATTCAATCGCCCAAAATCCCTATCTCTTTCAACAAAGAAGAGATCCAATAGGCGGTAACCTCTTAATTGAAGGCAGCCTACAGTTAATTTTTAAATTGCCAATGATAGAGGACCAAAGATCGATGCGTTCAGCTTTCTTTTTAGACTTTGGAAACGTTTTCTCCACAGATTGTCAGGATTATCAAGTTAATTGTTTCGAGCCTTCAGTAGATGAACTGCGTTATTCTTTAGGAGTAGGAGTTACATGGATTACTGGCTTTGGGCCAATGAGTTTTAGCTTTTCCCAACCATTTAATGATGGTATTTATGATAGAACTGAGGAATTTCAGTTCACCATTGGAACTGTATTTTAACTACCTAGGTAGTGTTTTTTATCATAATTGCTATAGAATATAACAACCATTTAAGGGGTTAAAAATGAAAAGACTACTATTTATACCTTTCTTTCTTGTTTCGCTGATTGTGGCAGTTCCCACAAAAGCCATGGAGGGAGTTGGCGTTATCAACATGAGAGATGCTGTTCTGGGAACCCAAGTTGCTCAGGATGTCTTAAAGGCCTTGTCGGAGGAAACTGACTATGCTGCTAATATTGAAAAAGCAACTCTGCTTCAAACTGAAAGACAAGCTCTGGCTGAAAAACTACAAAAAGATGGAGAAACTCTTGCGCAAGATGAAATAGTAGATATGCAAAGAGATATTCAAGAAAAAGGTCAAGAAATTGAGTTTATTATCGGCAAGGTTCAAGCTAAGCAAAATCAGACGATTGAGAAGATATTTGCAGATATAAATCCTGTTCTTCAAAAAATACTTTCAGAGCTAATAGCAGCTAAAGAAGTTAAACTTCTTCTCTCACAAGAAAATGTTCTTTTTTCAGATCCTGCTCTTGTTTTAACTGATGATGTAACTTCATTGCTAGATGTTGCCTTAGCTGAAGGTCAAAACGAACAATAAATTTGTCAGGGCAATCATATAGCCTTAATGAGTTAGCTAAGGAAGTTAATGGAGAGGTGATTGGAGATTCTAACCTCCAGATTACAGCTATCGGAACAATTCAAAATTCATCATCAGGATGCATAACTTTTTTAGCTAATCCAAAATATAAGAAATATTTAAATAATACGTCTGCATCTGCAATTATTGTTAGTCCGGAATTTAAAGATGATGTAAAGGCAGGAATTATAGTTAACGAACCTTATTTAGCATACGCAAAGATCTCTTCTTTGTATCAAAAATATCCTAATCCCTATGATGCTAAGCACTCCCCTTGTTTTATTCATGATAGTTCCTGCGTTCATGAATCAGCTATAATTGGGCCCAATGTTTTCATTGGTCCTGATTGCAAAATAGGCCAGAACTCCGTTGTACACGCAAACGCTTCATTGGTAATGAATGTTGAGATTGGTAAGAATTCAATTGTGCATTTTAATTCAGTCCTAGGTTCTGATGGGTTCGGTTATGCACCCGATAAAAGCGGATACATTAAGATTGAGCAACTTGGAAAGTTAATTATTGGTGATAATGTTGAAATTGGAGCTGGGTGTACCATAGATAGAGGAGCCATTGAAGATACAGAAATCCATAGCGGTGTGAAATTAGACAATCTTGTTCATATTGCCCACAATGTAATTCTTGGAGAAAACTCAGCAATTGCAGCATCTTGTGCGATAGCAGGATCAACAGTTATAGGAAAAAACTTTCAGATGGGTGGCCTATCGGGCATTCTAGGGCATTTAGAGATAGCTGATAATGTTTTAATTGGTGCCCATACACTCATTACTAAAAGTATCAAAAAGCCCGGAAATTATGTTGGAATAATGCCGGCGCAAGAACATAAAGATTGGGCAAAATCCTCAGTTTTTATTAAGAAACGGATTTCAAAATGAGTTTTGAATTTGCAGATATTATTAAACATTTACCTCACAGACAACCATTTTTATTTGTCGATAAGATAGTATCTGTTGAATTGGGTAATACGATTCACGCCCAAAAGAACGTTTCTATAAATGAAGATTTTTTCAACGGACATTTTCCTAATAAAGCAGTTATGCCAGGCGTTTTGATAATTGAAGCACTTGCTCAAGCCGCTGGAATTCTAGGTTTTATGACAATGAATAAGACTCCGGAAGAAGGAAGCATTTATTATTTTGCTGGTGTTGATAGGGTGAGATTTAAAAATCCTGTCATTCCTGGAGAAGTAATAGATTTGTATGCAACCATTCGTTCTGAAAAAAGAGGTATATGGAAGTTTGATTGTAAGGCTGAGACAAGTGGTAAAAATGTCTGTGAGGCAATAATCCTTTGCGCTGACAGACCAAAGTAGACATGACTAATTCATTAATAGACTCATCTGCAAAAATTGATAAATCCGTCAAAATTGGTCCTTTTTGTGTTATTGGCCCCGATGTTGAGATTGGCTCAAATTGTGTTTTGCATTCACATGTTGTTATTAAAGGACCAACTAAAATTGGTGAGGGAAATATTTTTTTTCAATTTTCCACAATCGGGGAGGATACTCCAGATAAAAAATATGCAGGAGAAGAAACTACTTTAGAGATTGGAGATAACAATATTTTTAGAGAGGGAGTGACAGTTCATCGTGGAACTGTTCAGGATCAATCTAAAACTTTAATTGGAAATGAAAATCTTTTTATGGCATATGTTCACATAGCTCATGATTGTGTTGTTGGCAATAAAAATGTATTTGCTAATGCTACCTGTTTAGCCGGTCATGTGAGAGTTGGGAATCAAGTAACTTTAGGTGGAGTGACTCTAGTGCATCAATTCTGCTCTCTTGGAGATCATTCATTTACTGGAATTAACACCATTATAACAATGGATGTTCCAGCATTCGTAAAAGTAGCTGCTAATCCGGCACGACCAATTGGATTAAATACGGTCGGAATGCAGAGAAACAAATTCGATAATGATTCTATTAATCTCATAAAAAAAGCTTATAGGATTATCTACAGAAAGGGCTACTCACTTAAAGATGCAATAAAGCAACTTCATGCAATGAATAAAGATCAAAATCCATTGCTCGAAACTTTTATTTCCTCTGTTGAAAGCTCTGAAAGAGGTTTACTTCGATAGGGTGGTAAAAGATAAATTAAAAGTTGGCATTATTGCTGCAGAACACTCAGGAGATAGACTTGGTGCAAAAATCATTAAATCATTACAGGATCTATTTGAAATTGATTTATATGGCTTAGGTGGGCCTGAAGTCAATGCTCATCCCATCATCACACCCTTGGGTATTGATTATCATGATCTTCATGTAATGGGCCTAATTGATCCATTAATTAATTTCCCAAAAATCTTGTTGAATAGAAGAAAGCTATTAAAGCTTTTTATTTCTAACGATATAGATATCTTTATTGGAGTGGACTCTCCCGACTTCAATATTTTCTTTCATAAAAAACTTAAATCAAAGAATGTTAAAACAATTCAAGTTGTTAGTCCTTCTGTTTGGGGATGGAGGGAGAATAGAATCAAAGCTATTAAAAATTATATCGATTTAATGATGTGTTTATTTAAATTCGAATGTGATTTTTATTCAAAAAAAAATATGCAGAGCTTTTTTTTGGGTCATCCATTCAATCAACTAAAGCCAAAAAATAGTGATGACATAATTGAAAAATATGGCTTAGAGGCTTCAAACAGTTTTATTTGTATTTTGCCAGGAAGTAGGGCGAGTGAAATATCAGAATTGATGCCGATTTATATCTTAGCGGCAAAAAAATTACTTTTGCATAATCCAAACGCATATTTTTTAATACCAGCTGCAAATAAAAAATTAGCTGACATGATTCAATCGTCGAAAGGAATTAAAGAAATTCCTCATAAATTATCTATTGACTCTGCACGGGACTTCCTATCGATATCACCAATTTCAATTGTTACTTCTGGCACAGCATCTCTTGAAGCAGCTGTCTTAGGCTCAACACCTATTATTTGCTATAAAACCAATAGACTTAATTATGCAATTTTAAGCCGATTAATAAGCACTCCATTTATCGGACTGCCAAATCTTCTTCTTCAAAAGGATATATTTCCTGAGTTATTACAATCCGATTTAACTCCGGATTCAATTGTTACAAATTATTTAAAAATACTCTCTGATCCAAAAAAATATCAATGTTTTGGATCAGAGATTAATGACGCCATGTCCGGAGAAGGTTTTGAGATTGCTGCCAGAACAATAAAAAATTTATTATGATTGTTGCTGGAGTTGATGAGGTTGGAAGAGGATGTTTGGCAGGTCCTGTAACTGCAGCGGCAGTAATATTACGTAATCCTATTTCGGGATTAACAGACTCTAAGAAAATATCCTCCTCCAAAAGAGAAACCCTAGCAAAAATAATTAAAGAAGAATCTATTTTTAGCTTAGCAAATATCTCAAATGATAAAATTGATGAAGTAAATATTCATGAGGCAACATTACTTGCTATGCATGAGGCTATAATAAATTTAGATGTTACGCCAGATATAGTTTACATTGACGGAAAATTTATCCCCAAAATTGAGGTAAATTGTAAGGCAGTTATTGGAGGTGATAAGCTAATTCCAGAAATTTCAGCAGCTTCAATTATTGCTAAAGTATACAGAGATGATTTTATGAAAAAGCTTGATAAAAAATATCCTTTATATAATTTTGCAAAAAATAAAGGGTATGGAACTCAGCATCATTTAAACGCTCTAAAAGAATCTGGCTTCACTTCTTGGCATCGAAAATCTTTTAAAGGTGTAATTATCTAATTATGCAAAATTCCTTTGTCCACTTAAGAGTATCCTCAGAGTTTAGTATTTCCAGGGGATTACTTAGAATAAATGAGATCATTGAAAATGCTCAAAAGTTTAAAATGCCAGCAGTTGCATTAACTGATCTTAATAACATGTTTGGCATGGTCAAATTTTTTAAAAAGGCTGAAGCAGCAGGCATTAAACCCATTGCAGGAACTATCCTAAATTTAAAATCACATTGTGGAGAATTTGGTGAAATCTTATGCCTTGCAAAAAACAATCATGGCTTGAAGTTATTAATGGGTATTATCTCAGAGTCTCAACTGAATCAAACTAATGGACATATCTCAATAACATTTGATGATCTTAGAAAATGTGCTGGTAATATCATCGTAATTTCAGGCGGATCGTCGTCTACAATTTTTAATTTAGTAAAAAATAACAAAACTCAAGACTTAAAAACTGAATTACTCTCTTTTAAAGAAATTTTCGAAGATGATTTTATTATTGAAATTCAAAGGCTGGGAAGAATTTTTGAGGAGGAATTTATCCAATGTATTTTGCCATTAGCATCTGAATTTCTTATTCCTGTAATTGCGTCAAATGATACGATGTTTTCTAAAAAAGAAGACTTTGACATACATGAGACCAAAGTTTGTATCAATACTGGTAAAACATTAAATGACTCGAACCGAGAAAGACTTTTTACTTCAGAGCAATTTTTTAAATCTACAAAGGAAATCTCAACTTTATTTGATGATTGTAACCCTGATGCCTTGATAAATAATACACTTGCATTAGCAAAAAAATGCAATGTAACGTTAACAACAGATCAATACTTTCTTCCAGAATATCCAGTTCCTGACGAACATGATTTTAATTCATTCCTGTCAGATTTATCTAAGACTAAATTGGATGAAGTTTTAAAATTTTTTTCAAAAAAAGATAAAGAAGTCTATCAAAAACGATTAGATTATGAGTTAGCTCAGATTCATGCAACGGGATTTTCAAGCTATTTTTTAATAGTTGCAGATTTTATTCAATGGTCTAAAGACAATGATGTACCAGTTGGTCCCGGTAGAGGTTCAGGAGCAGGATCCTTAGTTGCATTTGCATTAGGAATAACAGCTTTGGATCCGATAGAGCACAATCTTCTTTTTGAGAGATTTATCAATCCAGAACGAATCTCTATGCCGGATTTTGATATTGATTTTTGCATGGATAAAAGAGACTTAGTTATTGATTATGTGGGGCAGAAATATGGAAAGTCAGCTGTATCTCAGATAGCAACATTTGGGACAATGGCAGCCAGGGCAGTAGTCAGGGATGTAGCAAGAGCTCTTGGAAAACCATATGCTTTGGGCGATAGAATTTCAAAGATGATTCCGTTCATTCCTGGCATGACTTTAGAAAAAGCAATAAGCACTCAGCCAATATTTAAAAAGATGATTCAAGATGATGATGAAGTATCTGAAATAATAGATTTAGCATATAAACTTGAGGGAATAGCAAGAAATGTTGGCAAACATGCTGGGGGAATAGTAATTGCACCTGGCTCAATAGCAGATTTTTGTCCAACATATTTTGATCCTCAATCTAAATCTTTGATGACTCAGTTTGATAAAGATGATGTTGAGACAATTGGACTTGTTAAATTTGATTTTTTAGGCCTAAGAACTCTTACTGTTATAGATCGAGCTGTGAAGTCTATCAATGAATATTTAATTGAACAAAATAAAGAGATATTAAATTTAAATAATCTTACTTTAGATGATCCAAAAGTTTTTGATTTACTAGCTTCTGGAAGAACTACTGCTGTTTTTCAGCTAGAGTCAACAGGCATGAGAGAGTTGATTCGAAGACTTAAACCAACAAAATTTGAAGAAATAGTTGCGCTGCTAGCCTTATACAGACCAGGTCCTTTGGAATCAGGTATGCATGATGAGTTTGTTGATAGAAAGCATGGAAAAAGTAAAGTTACTTTTCCTCATGAACTTCTTGCACCGGTATTGTCAGAGACTTATGGAGTAATTTTGTATCAAGAGCAGGTAATGCAAGCTGCTCAAGTTTTAGCTGGCTACTCTCTTGGTCAGGCGGATATATTGCGAAGAGCTATGGGAAAGAAAAAGGTTGAAGAAATGGAACAGCAAAGACAAATTTTTGTCGATGGCTGCGCAAAAAATGACATTAAAAAATCTACCGCAGAAAAGATATTTGATCTTATCGAAAAGTTCGCAGGCTACGGTTTTAATAAATCTCATTCAGCAGCTTATGCAATGCTTTCATATCAAACTGCATATTTAAAAACATATTTTCCTGAACACTTTATGGCAGCTGTCTTATCAACAGAATTAGGCAATACCGATAAAATTAATACGCTTATTAATGAATGTAATGAAATGAAAATCAAGGTACTAACTCCTGATATTAAAACTAGTAATAAGCATTTCAATGTCAATGCAGCGCTGGAAATTAAATATGGTTTAGGTGCAATAAAGGGAGTTGCAGATTCCTTTATCGATCATGTAATAGATGTTCGAAAAAATTACAATTTTAAGAATCTTTTTGATTTTAGCAAAAAAGTAAATATTAGATTAGGTGGAAAAAAATCTATTGAGGCTCTTACTAAGGCAGGTGCATTTGATGAATTAGCTCCATCAAGATCCATCGCATTGGCATGTATGGAAGATATGCTAAGAGAAGGCCAAAAAAATAGTTCCCAAATGGCAGGAACCGTAGATCTTTTTTCTTCAATAGAGGAAGCATTCGATCCATATGAGAAATATATAAATATTAAAAATTTATCCAAAGAGGATTTGTTGAATTATGAGAGAGATGCTCTAGGATATTATTTTTCAGGTCATCCAGTAGTCGCAATTGAAAATATTGTTAAGGATTTAAGATCACATAAAATTAGTGAAATCACAGAAGATACAAACAGAGCAAAAATAGTTGGTTTATTAAATTCTTATAGGCAGATCAGAGACCGATCGAATAAACAAATAGCTTTTGTGAGTTTTGATGATGGAACTAATACTATGGAAGGAACAATTAGCACCGAAGTCTTAGAGAAGCATCATCTATTATTAAAAACAAATTCCATTCTTATCTTTGCAGGTTCTGTTGATATTGATGACTATAAATCCAAAGAATTGAACCGCAAAATGTATAAAATGAAAGTAAGATCTGTCAGCTCTCTTGATTCTCAAATGAGTCAAAGTGATAACTTTATCATGATAGACGCCAGGCATATGTCAGATAACTCAATTCAATCAAATATGACTAATTTAAGAAATATGAATGAAGATTTTTGGAAGCTTGGAAATTGCAAAATACACATTAAAATCTTACATGATGACTCAGAGGCTATAATAGAGCTTGGTGATGAATTTAAGATTATGCCCTCATCTGAAAATATAAAAATGCTTAAGGAAATATTTGGAGATGAGACAGTAAAATTAAACAAATGACTATAAATATTTTAGAGTTTGAAAAACCAATAGCAGAAGTTGCAGAGAAAATTGCTGCGTTGCAATTGGCTGCATCAGATAATCCTGAGCTTTTGCCTAAAATAGATAAATTAAAATCTAAAAAAGCAGCATTAACGAAGAAAATTTACTCTAAGTTGTCTACATGGCAAAAAGTGCAGGTTGCTCGTCATCCAGCACGACCACACACATTAGATTTTATTGAAAGAATCTTTGACGAATTCGAGGAACTTCATGGCGATCGTCAGTTTGCTGATGATGCTTCATTGGTTGGAGGTATTGCAAAACTAGAGGGCATGCCTGTAATGATTATTGGTCACGAAAAAGGTAGAGATACCGAAGAAAAAATTAGAAGAAATTTTGGAATGCCACAACCAGAGGGTTACAGAAAAGCTAAAAGATTAATGAAGCTTGCTGAGCAATTTAATATGCCAGTTATTACTTTTATAGATACCGCCGGGGCTTATCCAGGTGTTGAGGGAGAGGAGAGAGGACAGAGTGAAGCAATTGCAAGAAATCTAGCTGTAATGTCTAGTCTGAAAACAAAGATTCTGGTTGTAGTATCAGGTGAGGGTGGATCAGGAGGGGCTTTAGCATTAGGTGTAGGAGATCACATTGCTATTTTAGAATACGGCACTTATTCAGTTGCATCTCCCGAGGCTTGTGCTTCAATAGTGTGGAGAGAATCAGACCAAGCTCCCCGTGCAGCTGAGGCTATGAAAGTTGGAGCAAATGATCTTAAAAAAATAGGCATAGTCGATGAGATTATCGCTGAGCCAATCGGAGGAGCTCACCAGGATTACGACACAATTTCTGCAAGCATTAAATTATCACTTTTAACAAATTTAGCTGAGTTATCAAAATTCTCTGAAGAGGAGCTGCTTCAAAGACGTTACCAACGTTTGCTAAAAATTGGTGCTTGATTTGTTTGATCTTAAAGTTTTTTTTGATCTAGTTGATCCAAGTAAAAATATTATTGTTGCTTTCAGTGGGGGAGGTGATTCCTCTGCACTTTTGCATTTTTGTTATGAACTAAACATAGAAAATCGCCTTCATGCTAATCTTTCTGCGATACATGTTAATCACTCATTGAATAATAATTCTGACTTGTGGGAAGATCATTGCAGAAAATTCTGTGAGGATAGAAATATCCCTTTTCAAAGTTACGTTGTAAAAATAGATTCAAAAAAATCTGGTCTCGAATCGGCTGCACGAAATGCTAGATATAATATTTTTAAAGAAGTCCTTAAAAAAAATGATCAGTTATTATTGGCTCATCATGCAGATGATGTTGCCGAAACAGTTTTATTTAGATTGTTTCGAGGAACTGGATTGGATGGTCTTCAAGGACCAAGAAAGCAACGCTTGTTAGGAGAGGGTGTAATTTTAAGGCCTTGGCTAAGATATTCTAAATCTGATCTTTCTGAGTATTTATTTGTTAATGATATTGACTTTGTGACAGATGATACCAACTTTGATGAAAATCAGGATCGAAACTTTATTCGTAACCAAGTTCTTAAAACAATTTTAGAGCGCTGGCCAACTGCAAGCATGCAAATTCAAAAAATGGCAGATTTAGTGGCTAAACATAAACTCGTTCATGAGAATTTGTTGGAAAAACAATTTGGAGACAATCTCAAGGGCAATAAATTAAAGAGAAAATTCTTACTAGATCTTGATGAAGAAATTTCTATAGAGATCATAAGATTTTGGATCAAAGCTAATGATCTGGCAATGCCAAATAAGAAAATAGTTAGAGAAATTTTAAAAGCATTCATCTTTTCAAATCCTAACCATAAGACTCAAGTAAATTGGTCTAGAGCAGACAATGATCAAAAGGGTGCTTTTTTAACGTTTTCTAATGGAGATTTAATATTAAATGAGAAATAATTAATCTATCTGGAGGAAATTATGAGTTATGAAACAATTAGTTTGGTAATTAAAAACAGAGTAGCAACAATTACGATCAATCGTCCAAAAATGATGAATGCTTTCAATGAACAACTTGTTTGGGATATGGGAGATGCGACTGAAAAGGTTAAAAATGACTCTCAAATTAGAGTCTTAGTTATCACTGGAGAGGGTCGAGGTTTTTCTGCTGGTGCCGATTTAACCGAAAGAGACGCATCCTGGTCTGATACTAAGGATGCTTTATTAAGAGGTTATTATCCATTTTTAAAAAATATTATTGAAATGCCAAAACCAGTGATTGGTTCAATCAATGGTGCTGCAGCAGGTATTGGAGCTGCATTGGCTATGGCATGTGACTTAAGAATTATGGCAAAAGATTCATATATCATGTCTGTATTTAGCAATATTGCCTTAGTTCCAGATGGCGGTCTTAGCTTTCTATTAACTAGAGCCATTGGGTATGCAAGAGCTTTAGAATATGCAATTGAAGCAAAAAAAATATCTTCAGCTGATTGTTTAAA
>TARA_B100001115_G_scaffold185082_1_pt1 | contig 11346 bp, 8 predicted proteins | sample TARA_B100001115 | Tara Oceans TARA_B100001115 (sample SAMEA2622652) | marine metagenome | biome: marine biome (ENVO:00000447); feature: surface water layer (ENVO:00002042); material: "saline water (ENVO:00002010), including plankton (ENVO:xxxxxxxx)" | depth 5 m | reverse complement strand
CCCGTAAATATCAATTCTATAAAAACCAGATTCTAAATTAATATTTCCGACAATATCAATAACGGTCTATCCCGAGATAGTCACATGAGTGGTGAAGTAACTGTCGGAAAATGGAAGCTAGATATATTAAATGCTTCATTTCTTTGCGGTACTCCAATTCTTGCAATTTCAGGTGTCATTTGGTATACAATAAATCATGGGATCTCATATTTGGAATTAGTTATATTACTTTTAATGTATATAGCTAGTGGAATTTCAATAACTGCTGGATATCACAGATTGTTCAGCCACAGGTCACATACTGCATCATGGCCACTAAGATTATTCTATGCAATTTTTGGAGCTGCGGCTTTTCAAAATTCTGCTATTAAATGGTGTAGTGATCATCGAAGACACCATTTAAAAACCGATTTAGAAGAAGACCCATATACAATCATGAAAGGGTTTTTTTGGGCACACATGGGTTGGGTGATGGTTTTTGATGAAGAAGAAATTATAGAAAATGTAGATGATTTAAAATCAGATCCGATTTTAGTTTGGCAAGATAAACATATTTTCAAAATCGGTGCTTGTGCTGGAATTATTTTTCCTGGAATAATTGGTTTTCTAACAATAGGAGGTTTTAACGGATTTCTTGGAGGTTTGATTTGGGGTGGTCTATTACGTTTAGTTTTAGTACATCATGGTACGTTCTTAATTAACTCAGGTGCACACTACTGGGGAAAACAAAATTATTCAACCAAAGATACATCAAAAGATTCACCAATTCTTTCATTGTTAACCTTTGGGGAAGGATATCATAATTTCCACCACACATTCCAACGAGACTACCGAAATGGGCATAGATGGTATCACTGGGATCCAACTAAATGGTGGATAAAGGGTTTCTCAATTGTTCAAATGACCAAAAACCTGCGCAAAGTTCCTAATTGGACTATTGAACATGCTAAAATGAAAACCGCTTTTGAACATAAAGAAAATAATGGAATAAATAAAAGTTCAAGTAAAGAATTTAACGAAAGATTAAACAATTGCTCTAAACAAATTAAATTATTGCTAAAAGAGTTGAAAAATAAACGTGAGGAATTCAGGGTTATTAAACAAAAAAAGAAAGATTTGCTTAAAGAAACTTGGACCCAAAAGAAAATTGTAATAAAATTAAAAATAAAAGAAGCAAAAAGCAATCTTCTAATTGTAAGACTAGAATACAAAAAATTAATCAAAGAAATGAAAATTCAGAATAGATTGAATAATATGACTTTTAATTGAATTTAGGAGATCTTTTTTCTAAAAAAGCATCAACTCCTTCAGAGAATTCGCTAGTAAAACCAGCATCAATTATTCTAAGTTGTTCAAATTTAAGATGGTTTTCTAAATCACTGAACTCTTGATGATCTAGCAAATCTTTACTACTTCTGCTAGCTTTAGCCCATTTACCCCATTTCCTCGCTTTTAATATTGCTTTATCTATTAATTCAGAATCATCTACAATCTCATCAATGGAGCCATTAGTTAAACAATCATTGGCATTCCACACTTGATTTTCAAAGAAGAAAATTCTAGTTTTCTGTGAGCCAACTAATCTTGGTAATAACCAACTTGTACCTCCGTCTGGAGATAGTCCTAAAGAAAAATATGATGCTGCAAATTTCGCATTCGATGAGCCTATTCTATAATCAGCAGATAGAGCTAAGCCTAATCCAGCGCCAGCTGCTGCTCCATTTACAGCTGCAATCATAATTGTATCACTATTTCTTATCTTCAGAATTAATGGATGTAGTATATCTGTCATTACTTTAATCCACTCTCCAATTGTTCCATTATCATAATGTTCTCTGAATTCATTAATATCTGCCCCAGCACAAAAAAAATTTTTAGAACCTGTCAAAATAAACGATCTAATTTTTTTATCATCTAAAATTTCTGTAATTCTAGAATCTAACTCAGACATGAATTTTGGATTGAATGCATTTGTTGCAGATTCATCTGTCAATTTTAGTAGTTTAATATCATCAGAAATTTGACTTATCTCAACGGGCATATTAATGCCAGTGTGTTCCTCCTTTTGGATTAGAAGGTAAAATTCTTACATGTCAGTTTAAATTTAAAAATAAATATATTAAACATTCTTAGGGATGTTCAAACAAACGAACTTGGAGCGATAATATGACCTCTCGTAAACCAAAATTATTACTTTTAGCTGGAGTAAATGGAGTTGGAAAAACAACATTATCTATGTCAATTGCTAATTTTTACAAGATTAAAAGGGTGATTTCTACAGACTTAATACGAGAAGTTTTGAGATCCCATATAGATCTATTAGAATGTCCAGAACTTCACAGAAGTTCATTCAGTATCGGAAAACATAATCACCCAGTATATGATTGGGAAGATTGCTCCATTGTCCTTCAAAAAAGTATTAGATCAATAATCGATAAATCACGCAGAGAAGGCGTTGATTTAATTTTGGAGGGTGTTCATATTAAGCCAGATAATGAAATTATCAGGCAATGGGAAGAAAACGGTGGAATAGCATTAGGTGTAATTCTACATGTGAATGAAAAAGAATCACATAAAAAAATGATTATTTCAAGGGAAAAAGATACTTGGAGGAATACAGAAAGATATCTTAGCTCATTTGAGAAAATTCGAAAAATTCAAGAAGGAATACTAGAGTTTGGACGGCCATTAAATTGGAAAATGATTGACGTTTCTGTTGAGCAGAACGTGATTAAAAAAATTGCTCATTGGTTTGATTTAGAATGGAATAAATCAGAAAAATCCATTAAATTTCGTAATTAATCTCCATTGGCAATTCAATTGTTGAGTCTGAAACTACATTTAATCTCAAGTTAACAGTAATTTGATTTTCTTCAATAATTATCTCAGTTTCACTAAAACTAATCTGAATACCTCTTAATATCCCGTGATTCTCTAAATCAGATTCGATCGAATTAAGTGAATCTAAGACTGCATCATCAAGTTCCATTCCTGCATCCATACGAATTGATGTTCTATTTTCTAATGCGTCCTCAATTAAGTAATCAATCTCTTGTGTAACAATAATAACATCAGAAACATCACTGGTTCTGGGTAAATCATAACCTGCAACTTTCACTCCGTAAAGTGACATTGATAAAAGACTCATCAGCAAAACTAAGCCTGCAGCTAATAACATTTGTCCAAATGTATCATGATTTAAATTATTAGACCTCATAAAGTTCCACCCCCTTGATTCCAAACATCAAGACTTACTGTCCAAATATTTCCAGAATCTTGAATAACAACATATGAAGTCACACTATTTCCTACAGGATTTCCATTGAAAGAAGAGATTTCAATTGGCCCACTATTTTTAGCGACCCAACAGTTGGACTTGTAAGTTGATGCTAAACCATCTTCAATGAATGAACATGCAAGCTCTAAATTATCGCTAGATAGTAACTCTGCTAGTCTTGATGAATGATTCAAATTATCTTCAGCATTTTCACTAGCTGCTAAATCTAATGCATCACGCCCAGCCATGGATAATGATGCATCAATTATTTCAGAATTTGAGTCTGGTACATGAATATTAATGATAAACATCGCTGACATGAAAAATAACCAAAATAATGTTAGCATTTCTATTATATGGACTTGACCAGAGTTATCTGACGAAGGCTTACGCATATCTACAACCTCTCGTCAAATCCTCAACATTCCGATGGATGGATTTAATCCCGGGCTAGAAGGAACACCAATTAATGAAGGTATAAAAGAGACGAAAGTAAACGAAATAATAGCTAAAACCAGCATCATTCCAGCATGCTTAAACCCAGAACTCAATCTACCATTTGCCATTAAACCAGCCATCGCACCATTTCCTAACGCTTGAACAGTAACTCCGTAAAAGAATACTACTAGGAATAATAATGGGTCGATTGCTCTAATTTGCATATTTCCAATTTGTGCAGACGAATCTCCACCAGAACTAGAATTAGATTCAGCAATTGCAGGAATAAATACTCTGGAAAGTATTACAATTACAACCATGAAAACTAAATAAGAAACCCAAATAACAGCAATATAAGATGAAATTGTTCTGCTTCTTTCAGCTTCTAAAAACTTAATTTCTCTGCTGTCACTTGCGGCAGTAACAAGAATATCAGAGATTTTCCCACCTGCTTTATTTGCCTCAGAAATTAAAGATATCGCTCTTTTGACCAGTGGAGTATTCACTCTTAATGCAAACAAATCCAGAACATCTCCAAAAGCCACCCCCCAACTAATCTGATTAGCCATCTTTTTTACGTCTTCATTCAGTGCCCCATATTCTGACTGGGCTAAAGAGGTAACAGCCACTGTCATTGATAGACCACCTTTCCAATATTCAGCAAGATCTCTCAGAAAGTCTGGAAATTTTTCTTCTCTAGCGTTAATATTTTTTTGTACTCTATCCCAGTACACTGATGCTGGATAAATCATTAGAAAAAATCCAAATCCAAAAAAATTGATATATATTGTAGGGTGTAAATCAAAACCACCAAGTTGAAGTTCAGGACCAATCCATTGCGATTTATTATTCATGTAATTGGGAACTCCATCATAAACCATAGCTGTTACAGTGAAAGTAAATTCGAAGTCTGGAGCGCTAGAAACACCTTCTGGCCATGTTGGTATTAATCGAATTTGGTATTCACCAGGTTCCGCATGTTGGATTAATATTTTGCAATCTCCGTCTTGTTCATTTGCATTTCCAATATGTCTCCAGCTATCACCTGGTAATTGTTCATCAGCATCTAAAATACTCACAGTATATTCTAATGACGGGTAATCTCGTGATTCAGCAAGGCACTCAACTTCTAATTCTTGGAATGGATGATTAGCCCCTGCTAATTGAGAATTAGGTAATCCTGGAACCTGAAAGGTTTTCGCTTTTCCTTCCATACCATCCCAAGGTTCTTCCAAATTCCATACTGCGGGAGATGGTGAGTCTTTCAGTAGTGAGCAAGTTTCATTGTCTCTGTATGATGGTTCGAGTCCTAATCTAGCATCTGCAAATGGTTGAGGGTTAGGGTTTCCGAATTCGTCTGTAGCCGTAGATTGACAATATGTACTAACGAAAAAAGGTAAGGCTGCATCATCATTGCCAGGAAAGAAGTTACTATTAGTAAACCAGAATCCCATGCACATCAAACCAAGAAGAATTGAAACAGTACAAATAGCGTAAAAATAAGTTAAAGTTTTATCATCCTTAGGAAGATCTAAATCTACTTTTAATTTCTTTTTTTTTCTAGCCATCAATAAACCTCACATATTTTGCTCTGCTGACATTGACCATACTAAATATCCATATGCAACATGTATTAATGGTAAGAAACCTAAAACAATGAAGTATAAAGTTCCTTCATCCATAGTCGAACCTGAACCACTTACCCAAAACATAATCACTAACATTACTAAGAGGAAAAGAGGCATTGCTACAGCAACAACCACATAAGATTCAGCTAGCATAGCTAATGTTTCTAAGAAAACATGTAATCTAGTCCTGTTTTCCTTCATGTAATGCTCTGCTCTATTAAGGAAATAAATTTTCAAATTTCCTCCTGCCGTTAATGTACCCTCCATTCCTTGAAAGAACTCTGTTAACCAAGGTGATGCTGCACGCCCTACAGAATGTTTAATAGCGGTTACAAGATCAAACCCAAGTAAATTTGTATCTCTAAAAATTTGAGCAGAGTCATGAGATATTTCTCCATAAATATCACCATTCTTAGCTAGAGATCTGAATATTTTTTGTGGTGTCGCATTTGCCGCAGACATAGCCGCAGTATATGATGCAGCGTATGGTAAATATTTTTCTATGTCCTTAGATCTAGATACTGCTGCTCTCTTGGCTCCTCCCATAAACGTTCTGAAAGCCAAAATAGGTGCTAAAGCTAATGTTACCAGCGGGATTAAAACGGTAGCGATTATCGGAAACGTTTTAGTCTGATAGTATGGACATCCACCGTATTGTACCTCTCCGAACTCAGGTGAGTTTACACCCCAATTTAAATTATAATTTATCTCATCAGAATGCCAATATGCCCAATCAACACAAAGAGGTATTGAGGCTGCATCTTGGGTATTTTCGTATAATGCTTTACCACCAATTTCAGGCATAAAAACTAGAACATTTAATCCAACTAAAATTAAAATAGTTGTAATTGTAGAAAGAATACTAGTTGCCATAAATACCTCTGGCATCACAGTAAGATTTCCTTTTTCGATATTTTTAGTAAGCTCCTTGTTATTTCTAGCTCTTTTCCTAAGAAGACCTCCTAATAAACGGTGGCCAATTCTCTGCCATGCACTTAATTCCATTTTAACCCCTTACATCACACCATCTACACGAGCAAGTACTTGTTCAGGTCGAACATAATACTCAGTAATTATTTGCGATACTTGATCAGACTTTCTAATGTCGTTTAAAACCATCCAATCTAGCACCCTTTTACGTGTCCGTAACTCTCTTCTCATTTCATCTTGTGTATAATTTATCTTAACCATTATTTTCTCTAAGACGTATGATTTACCGCTGAAATCGAAATCATCTCTAGACGGATCCCATTTAAAAACCTCATTTGTAATCACTTCCATTGAATTAGGATCTATACCTACAATTTCTACTAATTGTTTGCAACGTCTAACACGCTTACCATTAATTCTAGTCTGGATTTGAATCGCACAGGCTTCTAAAGCTGGAAGTAAAACTCTGGGAATATCAATCGGTTTATTTTCTAATCTATGCACCAATGAAGGCACCGAATCAGCGTGAACTGTAGAGTATGCACAATGGCCAGTAGCCATTGCTTGGAACAATACATAAGCTTCGGCTCCACGAATTTCTCCCACTATAATATATTCAGGTCTCTCTCTTAATGCCGCCTTTAATAGCTCGAACTCGCCAATCTCTCCTTCATTGGATTCGCCTCCAAATCCCTGTCTTGTCAAACCTGGAATCCAATTAGGTTGAGGTATATTTACTTCTCTGGTAGATTCGATACTCACAATTTTCATTTGCCAAGGAATAAAAATACACATTGCATTAAGTGTCGTTGTTTTTCCAGACGCTGTACCTCCTACGTAAAGCATGGAAACGCCTTGTTGAAAAGCTACCCACAAATAAGCTACCATTAAACTAGTCATTGTCCTGAATGCAATCAAGTCACAGGGAGAGAACGGATCATCCCTAAATCTACGAATACAAAATGTTGAACCTCGGGTAGAAATTTCATGACCTAATTTCATTACAATTCTTGAACCATCCATTAAAGTAGCATCTAATAGTGGTTCAGCTACAGAAATATGTTTACCACATCTTTGAGCTAATTTGATGATATAAGCCTCCAATTCATCATCTGTCTCCCATTTAATGGTAGTTTCAACTGACTCAAATTTACGATGATATCCAAAAATTGGGATATTAACTCCGTCTAAGGATACATCTTCTATGTTGGGGTCAGACATTAAAACGTCCATTTTTCCATAACCTAACAAATCTCTACGTAGATAATAGAACAACTTAGATTTTGATTTCTTATTTATTTTCATTCCATAGGACTTAATCACTTTATCCATCGATGTCCTAAGATATGCAGCAGCATCAGCTTCAATTTCTTCAATACTGGCGTTTAAACTTTTTACGAAAATATCCATGATTTCTTGACGATATTTTTCTTCCTTCTTTGATAACGGAGGTTCAATAACTTGATACAGAATATTTAAAGATCTTCTGTCACGCACAACTCTAGCAAAAGCATGAGGAGGACGTACAGGATATTTGTCTAATTCATCATAGTTTTTTTTATCGGCACCTGCACTTTTTCGCCGTCTCTGATTTTTTCCTCGTCTTCTTCTCGCCAAATCATCACCCCGATACAGTTACCGCACCCATCTCGTCCCACTATAACCTTTAGTTGTAATTTAAACAAATGGTACCATGATTAACAACTTTCATTATCGCCGAGTACCAAATTTTAATCATATTCCCAAAGGCCATCCTCCTGCTCTTGTCTTTGCCTGTACAATCTTTTTTCTTCTTCGGTAACGAATCCGTCTCCATCTAAATCTGCTGGATGCAATGAAGGTCTTCTAGGACCACCTGCTTGTTTCATTTGATAGCCTGAATTATTACTACCTGTTCTGCGTCTAGGTGGACCCTTACGGCCTCTACCTTTACCAGGGGGTCCTTTCCTTCTCATTTCTGATAATTCTTCTTGTAATCCCTCTACGGCTCTTCTGGTATCTTCCATTTCTTCTAACATTTGTCCTTGAGACATTTCATATTCTTCTGCACTACTGTGAACTTGATGAGCCAAGTCCGTTTCACCAAGTTCTAAGGCTCTAGTCTCAATTAATTCCATCAAATCGCCAAATCCTCCAGGTGGAAGTAATTTCTTTTCATTGTCTTTAGTAATCCTTTTTTCTAGGTTTTCTAGTTCTCTTCTGCTTCTAGATAGTCTAATTTCCTTGGCATATTTTTTCACTCGCTTGGATTTACCAGCTAAGGTTCTTTTTCCTACAAATCTTATCACACCAAACATCATACCTAATGCAGCAAATAAAATTTCGAGAGTTCCGTCTGGAAGTCCGAGTAACGAATCAATGTTCAGAACAAAATCAAGAGCCGAAGCTAATGCAGGAGGTAATAATATCGCAGTGGAACATCCTACTTCATCAACTTCAATGCCTTCTTCACTGTCTGGGCACTCATCTAAAGTATTACCCTCGGCATCAAAATCTGGAACCCCGTCTCCATCTGTATCTAAGAGTTCATCTACTGAAGTATTATTTCCTGGTTCTGTAATTAAACAACCTGTTTCATTAACAGTGGAATTTATAGGAGTTGCTCCACATAAATCGTTTATATCAATAATACCATCTAAATCCCAATCAGATTTTGAATCTTGGTTCCAACAAATCATATTATTATCTATTTCTAAATCATCACTAGATAATATTACAATCAAACAAGCTTGAGTAGAGCTTTCTAAAGCTGGGTAATGAAGTGTCATTGTCATTTCTTTTTGTTGTGCGGTGAATGAATAAGAATTTTCACAAGGACCTGTGATTATTTGACTAGGCCAGTTATTACAAAACATTTCTTCCTCTGGGAATACAGAATAATCCCACATCTTGGCATTGATTTGATATTGAGTTCCAATCTCCAAATCTTCAACACTGACTAACACTGATGGCCAACCCTGATCAGATTCAATCTGTACGGTTTCGCCTGCAAATTCGATATTCCTTTCATCAAAATTTGTAGATAAATCAATGTGTTTTTGATTAATCAATGGGCACCCTGTAAATTCATCAACTTCAACACCATTTTCAGTATTGGGGCACTGATCGTATGAATCCGCAACACCATCTGAATCCCCATCATCAAATGATGTCTCACATCCAAATGAATCGACATTTGCACCTAGTCTAGTTTGGGAACAATTGTCTAAAAAATCATCAACTCCGTCAGCATCATCGTCATTATCCTCTGTACTATCTAAACAACCATCGTGATCATAATCTGTTCCATTATCCCATGAAAACCAATTCTTTTCACCAAATTGACAAAGATCAAATTCGTCATTAATTCCATCATTATCATCATCATTATCTTCAATGTTATCCAAACAGCCATCACCATCATAGTCGTTAAGAACATCTGATGTAAACTGTATTCCAGCAAAACATTGGTCATAATCATTAATGATTCCATCGTTGTCAATATCGTATTGGAACCATGTATTCTTAGATTCGAATATTTCTATTTCATTGATCTTAATGTTTGGGTTGAAATTATCACATTTTATCATCACTCTTTCTGTCATTTGAGGATACAAGTTTAATGAAAAAACGTTAGTATCTAAACCTAATCCGAAATATTGATTTGTGTACCAATTATTTTGAGTGTCCCAAAATTTTATTTCAAGGTTCAATAATCCACCATTAGTTATCTCATCATTAAAATACAAATTTAATAATCCAACATAACGAGGTTCTCCAAACTCAATCACAATATCTTGTGGACAACTTCCATCTGACTCCCAAAATGTATTGTAATCATTATCAATAGATTTCATTCCATCATTATTCATGTAGTTAGATGAAGTATATACTGAAGCCATATCTGTTAAGTCGTCCGCAAAATATGGACTATCATCACTTGAATTATTTCCATTATCATCAATACAACCATTTGGTGTGAAGCCGGGAACTGTAGGACATTCATCGTAGATGTCAGGCACTCCATCTCCGTCAGAATCAATATTCAAACCATGAATAACAACCTCAGCAATTCCCATCTGACCCAGATTACCTCTACAAGTAATTTTTATTTCTTCGATTTCATCGATAGCGAAAATAAATCGCATTCGATTGTAAGTAGATAAGTCTGATTCCATTTCAAAATTTTGAAACATTAGTTCCCAGTTGCCATTAACTTTTTTAGAAATATCAAAACTTTCGGGTAGGTAATCTTCGTCCCATTTAATTGAAATTCCTGCTGCTGTTAGTTGCTCACCCTCAAAGAAGTCTACTCCAAGAATGATATATTCAGAATTACCATTATCTGAACATGCATTTTGACTTATCCAAGATGTTTCAGGGTCTTTGTCGATTACTCTGGTTCCTTCGTTACCTGCTAAACTTGACGTAACACTTGTAAAACCAGAACTTACATCTGAGTTCCAATCGACATCACCAGTATAAAAGAGTGAAGAAGGTTCTAAGTAAAAACATCCGACTGATTTGGCAATTATTTCTTCATCTGGTTGACCTGGATTGGCCTCTAAAATAAATTTGATACAGTAATTCCTTTCATACTGCATTCCAATTTCATCTGGATTAATAATCACAGGCATTCCTAAATTTGCTTGATTGAGTTCATTGAAAGATAGAAGCCCATAATTATATTCATAACTAAAATCATAATTATTTTCATATGAATTGATTGAAAAATCTAAATGAACATCACTCAAATCGTTTTGGTAATTTACTGCAGAGTAAATTTCCATTCTTTGATTGTCAGGATTCCATAATATATCAACATGTAATGGATTACTACTATGACTTCCTCCTCCAGAAAATGCATCGTTAACATCTAATTCGAAACAATCCAGAGCATCAGCTCTAAGACTACCAGACGCCTGATCAGAGATTGTAATATTGACACAGTAATATCTTAATCCATCGGGGAATTGTTGTAAATTAGAAATTACTTCAATGAATCCATAAATTCCCTCTAAGTCCATGTTATTTTGAATTGTTTCTTGGTGTAATAATTCAGGTATTGAGAGGTCTACACCGTTTTCTGTGTCA
>TARA_B100001115_G_scaffold182276_1_pt1 | contig 11371 bp, 13 predicted proteins | sample TARA_B100001115 | Tara Oceans TARA_B100001115 (sample SAMEA2622652) | marine metagenome | biome: marine biome (ENVO:00000447); feature: surface water layer (ENVO:00002042); material: "saline water (ENVO:00002010), including plankton (ENVO:xxxxxxxx)" | depth 5 m | reverse complement strand
GTCCCTGCTTTCCCGGGATACCTTCATAGCCTGCCTCCATAGGGGGGACGCCTTGCCGCTCGACTCGACCAGGACGCTGAAGTCTTCGTCCGCGAGACTTGCCTTTCTCATTTGCCTCCAGGAAACGTACAGCAACGCAAATGCACCAAGCAACGACACCAGCGTCATGAAAAGCAGGTAATGCTTGATCTTCATCGCGACCGAGGCTTAGGGCGGTCTATCCGCGAATGAACATGGCTGCGATCGGCTATTTTTTCTTCTTCCTGACCAGGACTTGAACGGCTTGCGGGAAAGGATTGTCCTCGTAGGTCGCATAATAATTGTGAAGAATGCGAAGAAAATGCTCCTCCACTATGGTGCCCTTGGGGGCGATCAAGGTCTTGTCTGGCAAGCGCAGGTCCTGGTTGATCTCCATACCTTTGGTTAACTGCTTCGGGTCTACCATGTCGATGAAATCGTCTTCGACCGAGATGTTGTAGGACTTAGTGAAGGCGGAAATGATTCCGGGCAGATACTTTTCCTCCTCAGAGGCCAGAAGCTCCCGGATCTTCGCATTGGACCTTCCTTCGGATGCATAATGGTCGTAATCCCTGGCAAATCTGAGGATTGAGGCCAGTTTGCGAATGCCCGTCTTGTCGATGACGAGCGGGTTGTAGTCAGAGTCGATCGATTTTATGATCTCCGGGATGTCGGCCAACCGTGGGATTCCGCCCAGGATTCCACTGATGAAGGACGGGAAGCCATCCATGATTTCCCTTACCTCGCCGGGAAGGGCATTTTGCTTGTAGACGTCCTCCTGGATATTGTCGGGCAACCCGACGTGACCGAGGTATGAGAAAGTAGCGGCCAACTCGAGCCTCCAGGGATCGTCCACGTCGAGCAATTCGGCCAAATTGAAGGCAACCTCCTTGACCCTCTGAGCTCGGCCGAAGAAAAGCGGCTTCGACGCTGCCAGGATCGAGGTCATAGCCCGGACGGCCCCGTTGAGGGTTTGCTCAAGCATATCCTTTTCGGCCCGGATCAACTCGTATTGACGAAGAGCCGCATTGATGTGCTCCTTCATACTGTCCGGCTGACAAGGCTTGCCCAGCAAACGGAATATTTGACCATGGTGGACGGTCTCGGATACGTTCTCGAAGTTCGCCGCGCCCGTCAGCAGCATGGTGACCACTTCCTTGTCCTGCTCACGGATTTTTTGCAGAAATTCCGCCCCCGTCATGACGGGCATCTGAAAGTCGGAAACAACCACTGCAAAGGGTCCTTGGTCCTTGAATATATCGAGGGCCTCGGTTACGGAAGCGGATACGGTAACTTCGAAACTCCGTCCCAAGGTAAGCTCAAAACCGCTCAAGATAGTGTCTTCATCGTCAACGAAGAGTATCTTCTTGGAAAAGCTCATGGTTATGCGGGTAGGGGGATTTTGGGAGAGAGGGCTGGATGATTTAATCCTTAAAACCAAGAATCCGTCAACTACTATAATCCTGATTGCAGATGGGCTTAAAACCAGAGAACGACCAAGGATGCGCCGTTGGTTCGGATGCCAAGCTCATCCACTCCAGCCCCAAGAAAACTCAGGCGGGTGGAGCCACCTTGACCAGCTCCATCAGATCCGAAATTCTAATCCGCCTGCGCTTGCTGTCTGGCAAAGTGTAGGTGGGCAGAATTTTCGAGTGAATCATCTTTGCAACGGGACGGTTCGTCTTGTACCCGAGAAAGCGGGCCGCCTCCGAGACGGAAACAAGCCTTCCATGAGGAATATCCGTATTCATGGTGATGTCGCGTAAAGAGGGTTACTCGTACTTGCGCGGTCTTCCACGGCCCCGACTCACAACGGTTCCGCACAGCCTCATGTTTTCCGCCTTCTCCTTAAGGGCGAAAACTTCGCTCAACAAGACCCTGCGCCGGATCACGTGAGGCAACCGGTAGCCAGTTAGGGCTCCGCGCTCGATCATCTGGTTTACCGACCGGTAATGGGCAAAACCCAGAATCTCGGCCGCCTCGGTGATCTTGATGAATCTATCCAAGTTTTGTTCTTCCATAGTTATTTTATCCGTTTTGGCTTGCGGAGCTTTTGTGGATCAGCGCCATGACGTCGCTCTTTCGCACCCTCAGGCGATCGGTATCCGGCAACTCGAAGGCCGCGAGCGTTCCCGCCTTAACCATTTTGCTTACCCTCGAGTAGCTCCTGATGCCGAGTATTTCGGAAGCCTCACTAAAGGTAATGAAACGCTCGCTGCGGTAATCGTCCATCAACCCCATCCTGTAGCTCATTGCCCTCTTTGAAATTCGTTTAGCCCTGTGTTCCAATTCCTTGGCTTAGGACTGAGTGGATGACTCCGGTACGGCAACCTTCATGACTTCATGCAGGTAGAGTCTTCTTCTTTTCGTGTTGGGGATTACGTATTCCCTCAAATGACCTTCCTTGATCAACCTGAGAACCGAACGGTAGTTCTTATAGCCAAGAATATAAGCCGCCTGGGTAAAGGTAATGAGCCTGTTTTCAATTTCGTCCATGTTTTTAGCTATTGATTGACAAAAAACATACCCATAATTGCATATTCGGGTCATTGCAATTACAAATTTCAAAAAAATGCAAATCCGATCCTTTCAGTGATCTCCTCTTGTGACGGAAGCGGATGAAGATTTCTTCATGCTTAGGATAAGGGCCATGAGTATCAGGCTCGAGCCTACACCCAGTCTTACGAGACTTTCCTTGGAGATATCGTCGATTTCGCCGAATACGAAGAGGGAGAAGGCCATGGCAAGGGGAACCGCCGCGTTGTTGAAGGCGGCCAGAGTTCCAGGACTGGTCCTTGCGGCCCCCTTGTTCCACAAAAAGAAACCAAAACCGGAGGCGACTACCCCCAAGTAGAGGATGGCTCCCCATTGCACTTCATTTGCCGGGAGCTCGCCCCATTCGGTGAAGTATAGGCTGAACTGGAGGGCAGTCAGGGCGCCTCCAGCGGCAAGCAGGGAGAAAACCTCCTGGTCCGCTACGCCCGGGTTTTTCCGTTTCCAGTCACGATAAGCCACCTGACCATAGGCGAAGGACAGCCCGGCCACCTGCATGAGGCCAAACCCGATCCAGAAATCGCCGGCAGGAACTTCCTTTGCCTTGATGGCCACCGCGCCCGCCACGGACAGGCAGGCCGTCAAAAGCCAACGGGGGGTGAATTGACGCCGGCGCAGGTCGTGAATGAGGACGACGTACAAAGGCGTGAGGATGGAGAAGAGGGCGACAAGGTGGGAGGGGAGGTACTGAAAGGCATGCATGTAGCAGGAATACATGAGCCCAAACTGGATGGCCCCGTAGGTCATGAGCTTCCCGCAGTCCTTCCTGCGGATTTTCCTCGAGCGCAGATAGGGAAGAAAGAGAAGGGTGGCGCAAAGGAGACGCAGAGTCGCTACGAAGAAGGAATCCACATCCGCCAAGGCGCTGCCGATCAAGCCGAAGGAAAAAGCCCACAACACGGAGACGACGGCGAGGTAGACCATGCTCCCGAGCTACGGAGGGGGGCCTTACCAGCGGTAGGTCGCCCCCAGAGAGAATTGATCCCCCCGGCCCGGCGTGCCCGGGACGTCCTGGAAGTCTTCGTCCCATGGCTTGTCGTAGGCGACGAAGAGCTCCAGGTCGTCCATTTTGACAGGGTAGTAACTGGCGGCCAAGTGGCTGTAGGCGGACCGGTCGGGGCCTTTGCGCAGGGAGCTGGCCCGCTGCTCTCTCCATTCGTTATCGACCCGGAGCTGGAAAAGCTCGCTCGGCTCAAAGACGAAGCCAAGCGTGACCCGGTGCTTGGGAAAATTGAGGGCATAGAAACTGCCGTCGACCGCGGCATTGTCGTAGTCCTCGTCCTTATGCAGGTACGAGTAGCTCGCTATGGCTTCGAAGTTCGCCCATTGACGGGTAGCGATGACTTCAAGCCCATAGGTTTCAACGTCTACGTTCTGGGCGGAACGGGCCCCGGCTCCGCTATAGGTCCAGTCGACCAGGTCGTCGTCCCGCCGGTGAAAGACCGCTCCGGCCAAGCTCCACAGGGGGCGCTCGAGGGCGTGGCCCAGCTCAAGGCTACGCGTTTTTTCGCGCAGGAGGTCGTGGTTGCTGCGGAAAAGGCCACTCGTCTCGCTTCCTCCGATGGCTCCGTAGCCGACCGCCTGGGTGGTCTCGGCAAAGGAGAGATAGGTGCGCTCGGAGTTACCCTCTCCATCATCGGTCAGCCAAGTGACGTCGGCAAGGGGAGAAAACCTCGAGTCGTTTCTGTTTGTGTCGTTAAAGGAGGCTCCGGCCCGCAAGAACATGGTTCTGCCCTCATCCAGTTCGCGGCGAAACTCGGGAAGGATGCTAAGCTTGTAGTAGGTGCGGCTGGTAAACTTGCCTTGATCGAGGGCACTGGACTCGATTTCGTCGCCCGTAGCCTGAAACCCGAAATGAACGGCAAAACCATCCTCGACATCATGGCGACCGGACAGGGCGAAGGCGGCAACGTCCGTTTCATGGACGAAGCTGTTGTTGGGGGAGAAACGGTTGAACTGATAGTGGTCGTTGTTCCTGCGGTAGTAGGCGGTCGCCTCCCAGGTGCTGCCTTCTCCATAGGACTGCCGATGATTGACCAGCAAGAGGCGGGTTCTTACGTTCTCCGTCTCATACGGGTTGAAGGCGGTATAGAGGTCGCCCGTGTACATGCCGTAGAGACCGAAGAACTTTGACTGGTAGCCGGCGAAGAAATCGGTTTGCGAATCCGGCCCGACGAGCTGGAACCGGCCCGTAAGGCGCGAGAAGTCGTGGTCGCCGTAGGGAACTGCGCCTTCGCCCTCGGAACGGGAAGTCTCGATCTCACTACCCCAGGTCCAGCCTTCGGAGGCCCCATAGGGTCCGGTCCATGCTTGGTGCAAGCGCTGAAAATTGAGGTCGTGATCCCCTGCGCCAAAGGTCGCGCTGCCCCCTTGCGTCATCCGGCTCCAACTGTAACCAACCGTTGCCACGCTGCTATTGAACCCACGCAAGGCATTATCCGTTCCCGTAAATACCCCGGGCTCGCCCAGCATCTCCGGAGCAATGGGAAGTTCCGTGGAATAGTGGCCCGTCTGTGGGTCGAGCAGGGTAGCGGCTCCCACCTGGATTCCCGTATTCTCGAAAATTCCCCCACGGATGCTTAGGTCTCCCTGGGCTTCCGCCATGTTGCGTGACTGCATGTCGACACGGGGATCGAAGTCCAGGTTGGAGATGGGCGACTCGTAGGTCGAAACGGGGCGTGCGTTTGCGGTCTTGCGGTCCTTTACCGTCATTACGGGCAGAGCATCAACGGAAGGATTCACCGCCTTTGCGGTCTCAGCCTGGCCGAAGCCCAGGCCGGGTATCGTGAGGGTGAGAAAGGCGATGCAGGAGGATGTTCTTGCGGTCATCCGATGACATAAAACACGCCCGGCAAACTCTTTCAATCGTTAATTACAACAACCATAAAAATTAACAATTCTTACTTCTGACACGACGTACATATAAGGCTTGAGAAGCCATCGTCGGACCGTAAAAATTCCCAGCATGTCCGCCATTACCCGCAAATGACCGGCAAAACCGAAGAGCTCTTTCTTGCGGGCGGTTGCCTCTGGGGCGTCCAGGAGTTCGTCCGCCACCTGCCGGGCGTGGTTTCAACGGAGGCGGGACGGGCCAACGGCTCCAGCAAGGATACGTCCGGTGACTACGACGGCTATGCCGAGTGCGTGCGCACCGCCTTCGACCCAAGGCAAACGTCAGTCGGACGATTGATGGACCACTTGTTCGAGATCATCGATCCCTACAGCTTGAACAAGCAGGGCCCGGACGAAGGGGAAAAATACCGCACGGGCTTGTACAGCAGGGATGCGGTTCACCTCGAAGCGGCCCGCAAGCACATAGAGGCCAGGGAAGACGCCCATAGGATCGCCCTGGAGGTGTTGCCCCTGACCAACTACGTCAAAAGCGACGAGGAGCACCAGGACCGGCTAACCCTCCATCCCGACGACAAGTGCCACATCCCCCGCGAACTCCTTCTCAAGTACCGCATAAATTAAATACAGTTGGGAGGCATCACAGGACCCATTAACCGAAGAGAAGCTAAAGAGGACGCGCTATCCGTTTCGGCCCTTTCAGTGATTCCTTTTATCGGATGTGCAAAATCATCTGAATCATTTTCAGTGTCAAAAAGAATGAAGGCAGATGGTGGTTGGTAGACCCACAGAGCGAATTATTCTGGTTGATTGGCGTAAATTACGTTGATCCTGCCGAACTTCAATATCCTGATTCGGAGGGTATATGGGACAGTAAATTTGCTAACAGCATGCAAAAGTGGCTCCCGGAAGTACTGAAGGATTTGCTCGAATGGGGTTTTAATACGATGGGCTGAAATCGAACGCATAGGTGCTGGAACTTCAACAAACGAGCGAGTGTCTGCACATTGGCTCCGGACCCTTCTAGATCACTTGCAGGTCTGTCCGCTTAGGTATGAGTCCAACCGACATGGAGAAGTGGCTGACCTCGACGGTAAGCCACCTTCGTTAAAATCAATCAAGTTTGCCTTAACTCCAATGGATTACTTGGCTGTGTACTTGCTTTTGCACTTGGAGCAGCAAAAAGCAACGGTAACAGCCTTCTTGCTGCCTTTGCCGCTGATCGGGCATTTCGTGTTTACTGGCTCGGAGTCACCGCCGCCTTTGTTGTCGGAGGTCAACTTGCCAAGGGTACCCTTTACGTTCTTGGAAACCTTCTTTGCGCAATTAGCGCAACAAACGCCAATTCCAATAGTTTGATCAGTGTTAATTGCCTTACCACTGACGGGACATTTTTCGTTGACGGGAACAGCTTTCTTCGCGGCGAAAGCATAGGCGCCGAAGCCAAGAATGGCAGCAATAAATATCGAGACGATTTTTTTCATGATGTTATCCTATCAGTTAAATGGTTATTAGGTTTCTGGTTGGATAACACAATCGTATGATTCAACGCTTCTTCAAGCAAAATTTTACTCAAAATAGATTCAAACTGGTCCCTCAAGGGGATCCTCTCCTCGGTCAAATGTAGGGAAATGATTCGTAATTTACCTTAAGTTGAAAACTTGACCAAGGTATTGATCAAGCTTCCTGAATCTGATCGTCTGATATTAACTAGAATTGTCAAAAGATCGGAGAGTCTCAGCAACGAGTTGGAGAAGGCGGTTTTGAGGGTGGTGGTGGATGGGTAATTAAAAACTATTATCACTAAAGAGTAGCATGCTGGTTGTATGCATGATCAGCGACCTGCTTCGTTTGTTTTGCATCTAGTTTTTCGTAGTATGGGTTTGATGACTAATTTACCAAACTGCCACCCAATGATGAGCTCTCTTTGCGATGCTGAGGGGTACAGTGGTAAATCAGGTTTCTAGAGTCATCAGGTTTCTAGAACTATTATACTAATACCTTCCAATGAAGAGGCTTCTTTTTCCAGTTTTGACTTTAGCGACATTGGTTGGCTTATTGCTTTTTAGCGAGGGTATAGCTGCCCAATTCAGCGAAAACTTGGAGACGGTCGCTAAGATCTATCTCCGCTACGGGCTGCAAGCCGCGATCTGGCTTTCCGGAGCACATGTTGTGACCCGCTTGATCGAGGTCGTGTTGTGGGATCGAATCTCGAAGCGCCTGCTGGCTAAGGAACCACCAAGGATCTTCAAGGACATTGTGACTCTGCTTGTATACGCCGTCGCCATTTCGGGAATTGTAGCAACAGTCCTAGACCGTTCCATCACGGGGTTGTGGGCCACTTCGGGCATCTTCGGTCTAGTAGCGGGCTTTGCCCTCAAGGACATGATACTAGACGTTGCATGCGGGGTTGCCCTGCAAATGGAGAAACCTTTCGCCATAGGAGATTGGATCGAAATCCAAGGTAACCGGCCGGAAAACCATGTCGTGGCGTGTGTAACCCAAATCAACTGGCGAACCACTAGGTTCAAGACCACCAGTAAAAACATAGTCGTTGTCCCTAACCGTAAATTGTGCGACGCCACTATAACTAACTTTCGAGCGGAAGATCCTACTTGTCGAGCGGATATCTTGCTCGTATTCGATCCACTCCTTCCTCACCATGAAGTTTCGGAGGTATTGCTAGACGCTATGCGAAAAGTCGCGGACGGTGAAAAAATCCTCCACAAACCCATACCAGAAGTTAGGCTTGGGGACTGCACTTTGGCGGGCCAAGCTTATGAAGCGAGGTTCTTTTTCTCAAGCATGCACCTCTCCCCTGGCATGGCAAAGGACTTGGGCATGCAGGCCATTATGAAAAGCCTGAGAACTGCTGGGTTGCAAACCATACACGGATTACTCCCGATTGCCGCACAAGCAAGATAAGTGCATGAGGTAGATCGACGGGAACGGATAGGCGCTTGGATCGAGCAATACCGCAAGCTTCAGGGCTTGCGCGCTGGGACGGAAGCCCCTCTCCACTCGTAGAAGACTGGTCGTCCGTTTGTGGAACCGAGCAGGTAGAGAACCTTCAGGTTGGACCTAGGAAAGAAAGGACCCTACAAAGACGAAATGGGACGATATGCTGACTTCCATAGCCTACGATACACTTGGGGTACTTATTTGCAACGAAACGGGGTCAATTCGCGAGTCGCCAGGGAACTGATGCGACACTCCGATCAAAAGCTGACCGACAAAATTTACACGGACTCGAATTTGCTCCCTTTGGGGGAGGTGGTTCGCAATTTGCCCGACGAGGAAAATTTGATCGAGGTATTGACTGAGATTATCGGAAAAATGTGACGAAACGGGTCGCGGGTTGACGAAATAGAGCCACTTGAAAAAGCGGCCAAAACCGCTCTGAATGCCTCTCCCAGACTGGAATTTTCGCAATCTGACGACTCTGAAACTTTGGTGGAGATGGCGGGAATCGATCCCTTCTCAATGCCTGGAAGAAAGAGGTTCAGGCCGAGCCCATGAATCCCAACCCCCTTGTCCAAGGAACCAAATAAAAGAAGAACATTTACTATCAAATAATGAAAACTTCATTCTAGGCGTGAAATGCTTAAAAAAGTAATTGTTTATTTATTTGCTTTTGAAGGATTATCTGCTTCAAGACTTTCATCAGTGTACAGCCTCGTTTTGACTTCCCTTTGTTTTTTTTCAACTGTCCTTTTGGCAGAAAATTCATTGGTTTCTCGAGTTGAGGCATACTCCGTACTGACACCCGCAATTGAAGATAATTTATCTAAGAACAAAAAAACAAGCGGGCTGGAAGGGAAAATTTTTACTGGATATCAGGGTTGGTTTCGTGCACCCGGGGATGGCTCAGGCCTTGGCTTTAGTCATTATGAGAAAAATGGGAAATTCGAGCCTGGTTCATGCTCCATCGATCTATGGCCAGACATCCGGGATTTTACGCCGGAAGAAAAATTCGCAACGCCATTCCGACATGCTGATGGCAGTACGGCCCATGTCTTTAGTTCGCTCCATCCACTTACTGTCAATCGGCACTTCCAGTGGATGAAGGAATACCAAATTGATGGAGCCTTCGTTCAACGGTTTGCCATACATGGCTCAAAGGAGCAAAAGAATCATCGGCGACTCAAGTATGAGAACCAAAAACTAATACTTTGCCGAAACGCGGCCAACAGAAACGATCGTCATTGGGCATTGATGTACGATTTGTCTGGAATCAAAAACCAAGATTTCGAACGTTTGGCTGAGGACTGGAAGAACTTAAGAAAACGCATGCAACTTGGAACGGATCCCAAAGACTCAGGTTACCTGCAGTTGAATGGAAAGCCGTTGGTTGGGATCTGGGGGGTCGGTTTTAAAGACGGGAGGGAGTACGGGCTAGAGAAAACAGAATGGTTTATCCGTCTGCTTAAGGACAACCCGGACTGGGGTGGCATGAGCATCCTCTTGGGCGTTCCTTATTACTGGAGAGACATGGACCGCGATGCAGTAGCCGATCCCAAACTTCATCGGATTATTTCCATGGCTGATGTGATCAGTCCTTGGTCTGTCGGTCGTTATGCTGGATTGATGGATGACTATGCCGAAATTGTTTCGCGACAATTTGCCGATCGTAAATGGTGCAATATGCGAAAGATCCATTATATGCCCGTACTGTTTCCCGGATTCAGTTGGAAAAACATGAAGAGTGCAAAAAGTGCTTCCATTCCAAGACAACGAGGAAAGTTTTTCAGCAAGCAATTTCAGGCTACAAGCATTGCTGGAAGTACCTCTGCATATGTTGCAATGTTTGACGAAATGGATGAAGGGACGGCCGTCTTCAAATGCACAAATCAGGTACCCATCGGGAAATCATCATTTGAAACCTTCGAAGGTCTACCTTCCGACCATTACCTCAAGCTTTGCCGTGATGGGCGCCGAATGATTCGGGAAAGCATGGCTCCTAACATTAGATAGTCGGTCTGATAAAACTCATTTAAGCTGAATCTACGGTTTGGCATGCACGCATGTCTGTATGATTGGAGCTAAAAATGTTCAGAATGGCAATTCCAGTCTGAAGTTTTGGAATACTGGCGAATCTAAAATTGGTGAAGATGGCACGAATCGAACCCGAGGGACTGTGGTAATTAGCCCAAGTAAACAAGTGAGCGAGGAGCTTTCACCAAAAGTGTTAATCGAAATATTGACTGAGATTTCTGGGAAATCGGGTCAAAATGGGTCTAATTCGGTCAAAAACAGCTTATTCAAAACAGAGCATAGGAACCGCTTAGAACCCGCATTCCTTAAAGGAAAACTGCCTAAGGGGGTCTCTGAAACCTTGGTGGGGGTGGCGGGAATCGAACCCGCAAGGGCAGGGGGCTCAACCCCAGCAAACAAGAGGGGTTTGGCTCTTTCACCGGAAGCGTTGATCAAGATATTGACCAACCTTACAGACGAGGACCGTCGGATGCTGACTCGAATTGTCGAAAGATGGGACTGTCTCAGCGACGAGTTGAAGAGGGCGGTTTTGAGAGTGGTTGGGTAGTTGACAACTTAACAAGTCTTATTTTGTTCAGCGATCATCTTGAGTAAAATATTAAAAAGATGACAGTTTTGATTAGGCTTAAATAATGGGAGGTAACCAGATGTTATATTTTGGCTTTCTCTTGCACATTGAGTCCTGCCCAGTGTTCATCCGATTCAATACATAAATATAGATAAGCAACGACTATTAGGGAAATTAGTATGAGCGGAATAGCAAAACCAAAGCTCATAGCATAGCCACAATAATGGGCAATAAGGTAGCTTGCACTTGCTCCCACCATCATGGCGAAGACACCTACGCAATCCATACAGGTATAATCCGTGCCGCCATGCGTTTTTCTGCTCCAGTCCATCATGACTGAGAAAATGGCAACCGTGGTCATGCCTGAAATTGTGTGGTCAACGATGA
>TARA_B100001115_G_scaffold184776_1_pt1 | contig 11586 bp, 7 predicted proteins | sample TARA_B100001115 | Tara Oceans TARA_B100001115 (sample SAMEA2622652) | marine metagenome | biome: marine biome (ENVO:00000447); feature: surface water layer (ENVO:00002042); material: "saline water (ENVO:00002010), including plankton (ENVO:xxxxxxxx)" | depth 5 m | reverse complement strand
ATGTTCGTGAACATCGTCTTTGTCCTGCTCGGCATCTACATGCTGTTTTTCCTTTTTGACTGGGATACGGTCATAGCCGCGGCCATTCAATACGCACCTAGTGACGCTTCGTTAATCAATCCAGCCAAAACCAGCGGCACTGACAATTTCGGTCCTGACTACTTCCTGATTTCTGCCTTTTCCTCTTTCTACTGTTACATGGCTTGGCAAGGCAGTCAGGGCTACTTCAGCTCGGCGCGTTCTCCGCACGACGCGCGCATGGGACGAGTCATCGGCCAGCTGCGCAACATCACCCAAACGCTGCCGCTAGCTCTACTGCCCGTCTGCGCCTTCGCTTTTTTACACCATCCCGACTGGTCAACACAGGCCCAGGCAGCGCACGATACGCTAGCCGGCATCGACAGCGAGCAGATTCGCTCACAACTTACTGTAACGGTAGCGAGCGCACATTTCCTACCGCCCGGCATCATGGGCCTTTTCGCCGCTGTTATGCTGGCCGCTTTTATCTCAACACACGACACCTATCTCCATTCTTGGGGGTCTATTTTTATCCAGGATGTCATCATGCCACTGCGCCAGACTTTTGTCGGCGATAAGGTCATGTCCCCGCAAAACCACGTGTTGCTGCTGAAAGCGTCCATATTCGGCGTCTGCCTGTTTATTTTCTTTTTTAGCCTGCTTTTTGGTCAGCAGCAGGACATCCTCATGTTTTTTGCACTAACTGGTACGATTTATTTAGGATGGGCCGGTTCGGCCATCATTGGCGGACTCTACTGGAAACGCGCTAGCTCTGCAGGCGCCTGGTCTGCCAGCGTCGTCGGCGTACTCCTAGCCATTGCTGGCTGGTACGTGACCTATGAATGGGCATCCAGTCAACAGCTGATCGTCCAGCTTTTCCCTGCTGATTGGGCAGCCCAAATGTCCAAATGGGAAGAGTTCCCCATCAACGCCCAGCACCTCTTCTTTTGGACCATGTTGGCCACGCTGATCATATTTGTCGTCGTATCTTTATTCAGTCGCGAGACGTTCGACATGGACCAGCTTCTACACCGCGGGGACTACGCCGTTGAAGAGGACGGCACAGCAATGGAAAGCGAAGAGGAAAAGGACCCGAACCGAGCTCTGAGTATTTTCAAGATGGGTCCCGAGTTTGCCCGAGACGACAAGCTGCTATTCATAGGTTCCTATGCCTATATATTCCTCTTTTTTGCAGTATTTCTAGTGGGCACGGTCTACATGCTTAGCACCGATGTATCCGATCAGGCTTGGGGCGGTTTCTGGTGGTATTTCTGCGTTATCATCCTGCTCATGACGACTGCGGTAACCGCGGTCGTGCTGGTCGGCGGCATAAGAAACCTCAAAGAGCTCTATGAGATGCTACAAAACGTAAAACGCAACGCACACGACGACGGCACAGTAGTCGGCAGCCGTAGCTTGGTTGACGTGCAAGAAGCGGACGAGGCCTCTTCGGAAGGCGCCTCAGGCCGTTCATCGCATTGATTGATGACGGTTTCTTCAATCATCGCTCTCGACACGGCCGCTCTCGTTTATTGGAGTCTCGATCCCGATCGTCTTTCGGCAGCAGCAGCAGACGCGTTGGCTGCCGCCGAACAAAAAATTGTTAGCTCTATTTCTCTTTGGGAATTGGGACAGAAAATCAAACGACGCGAACTGAGCCTGCCGCTACGCCTTAACGACTACGTGGATCGGCTGCAGCACGTCGGCGACCTGCGCATCGTAGCGGTTGACGAACAATGCTGGTTGCGAAGTCTAGTGCTCGATTGGGATCATAGCGATATGGCCGACCGCACGATTGTCGCCATGGCCATGCTGCACGCCTGCGATCTCGTTAGCTCAGACGAACGCCTGCGCACCTTTTACTCAAGAGCCATCTGGTGACGGCTTTTATCGGCCGTGGACCATTCAATCAGGCCTCTTCTGAATCCTATAGCTATGTCTGATAAAACCCCGCCCCCTTCGCCCATAGCGCAGCTGCGCACCCTACTTCCTCAGTGTATGCAGCATGACGCTCTACACATAGAGCGCAAATTGCGACAGAAAAGACGGCTGCATACCAACCAACTGCAGCGACTCGTCAAGCGCGCACGCACATCGAGTGACCTGTTGGAGAAACGCCGTGCCCACATACCGAAGCCTCACTATCCACCCTCTTTGCCGATTGCCGATAGGCGAGCAGAAATCCTCCAAGCTATTCGCGACAATCCCGTCGTCATTATTGCTGGGGAAACCGGCTCAGGTAAAACTACTCAGCTGCCCAAAATGTGCCTTGAGGCGGGTTGTGGTCTGCGCGGCAAGATCGCCGTTACGCAGCCTCGACGCGTTGCTGCCCTCTCCATTGCACACCGCATCGCAGAAGAACTAGAGCTCGAATATGGTCGCCACATAGGCTGCAAAATACGCTTCCGCGATCAAACTTCACCGGAAACCTTCATAAAGGTGATGACAGATGGAATGCTGCTTTCTGAAACGCAGAGCGATCGCGATCTGAGCGAATACGATGTCATCGTCGTGGATGAGGCACACGAACGCAGCCTAAACATAGATTTTCTCATCGGCTATCTGCGCCTGCTGCGCCAACGTCGCCCCGAATTAAAGATTGTCATCACCTCAGCAACGATTGACACAGAGACTTTTTCCAAGGCTTTTGACGACGCGCCTATCATCGAAGTTTCTGGGCGCATGTATCCCGTAGAAGTTCGCTACAAGCCGCTAGACGAGGGGCGACAGGACAGCGGCGACTGCACGTATATTGACGCAGCGACGGACGCCGTTGACGAATTGCTGCGCGCGTCGCACCAAGGAGACATACTCGTATTTATGCCTTCCGAACGCGACATTCACGAGACGCGCGACCAGATCGAACGCCGCCACTACCCACAGACTGAGATCCTGCCGCTCTTTGGTCGCCTCTCCACGGCAGAGCAACAGCGAGTCTTTGCTCAAAAAGATCAACGACGCGTGGTGATCGCCACCAACATTGCAGAAACTTCGCTGACAATTCCCAATATTCGCTATGTTGTCGACACAGGACTAGCGCGTGTCAGCCGCTATAACCCACGCACTCACACCCAGCGTCTGCCGATTGAAGCCATCGCACAGAGCAGTGCAGAGCAGCGCAAAGGTCGATGCGGACGCGTAGCTGATGGGACCTGTATACGTCTCTATGATGAAAAAGATTTTCTTACACGACCCGAATTCGCTCAACCAGAGATTCAACGAGCTAACCTAGCCGAAGTCATCCTGCGCATGATCGATTTAAATCTCGGCGATATAGAGCGTTTTCCCTTTATAGACCCTCCACAAAAGGGAGCTATTGCCGGTGGCTTTCAGCTCTTACACGCACTCGGTGCCATAGACAACAATAAACAACTCACTGACCGCGGACGCGACATGGCGCGCCTGCCGATTGATCCCACGGTCTCGCGAATGATCTTACAGGCCCGCGACGAGCATGCCCTGAGCGAAGTGCTTATCATCGCAGCGGCAATCAGCGTCCAAGACCCGCGCGAACGGCCACTAGAAGAACAGGAAGCAGCCGATCAAATGCACCGGCAATTCCGCGACGAACGCTCTGATTTTATCGCTTATTTGAATATTTGGAACGCTTATCACAAACAGATGGAAAAAGCTTCACAGAACCAAATGCGCAAATTCTGCAAAGCGCGCTATCTGTCCTACGTTCGCATGCGTGAATGGCGCGACATTCATGCCCAGCTTCATCAGACACTTAAAGAAATAGGACGTTTTTTATTTAACACCGAGCCCGCCGAATACGACGCCATCCACCGCGCTGTCCTGACAGGGCTACTAGGCAATGTCGCTCAGAAAAAAGAGGGTAACTTATACCGGGCAACGCGCAACCGCGACATCATGATCTTTCCCGGCTCAGGACTTTTCCAACGCCAGCAAAGAGAAGCAGAAAATACGGAGAAGGAAGGGCGTGCTCCAGCATGGCTCGTAGCGGTAGAAATCATCGAAACCTCGCGCCTATTTGCCCGCACTGTCGCGCGTATCCACCCCGAGTGGCTCGCCGATTTAGGAAGCCATTTATGCCGTGTATCGTATGATCAGCCCTATTGGAATGCGCGATCTGGCAGAGTATTAATTCGCGAAAAGCATGTGCTATACGGTTTGGAAGTCCTTAGCCGACGCGTGGGCTACGGTCGCATCAACCCTCGAGAAGCAACGGAAATTTTCATTCGTGAAGCACTTGTCCCAGCTGATACAGGCACGCCTCACGCGACCTTGGAGAACAACCGACGCCTGTGCGACAAGCTCGAAACGTGGCAGACGCGTGCGCACCGCTTAGGCTCCATCGACGTAGAAGAAGCAGCCTATCGTTTTTACGCAGAGCGTCTAGAGAGCGTTTCCTCGCTGCATGACCTCAATCGCCTCCTGCGCAACCGCGGCAGCGATTTTCTACAAATGAGCGAAGAAGATATACTGGGCAGAGACGACGGGGTATTTGATCAGCATGCCTTTCCTGACGCGCTCGACATGGACGGACAGGCACTGCCGTTAAGCTATGCCTACAGGCCAGGTGAGTCAGAAGACGGCATCACGGTTAAGGTGCCCTACAAGCTAGCGCACGCCTTAGATGAAGAAGTGCTCGAGTGGCTCATTCCAGGCCTGTTACAGGAAAAGATTACTGCCCTACTTCGCGCACTGCCCAAGCGGATCCGAAAACAGCTAGTTCCTATTCCCGAAAAGGCGCGCACAATTGCATCCCACCTCAAACGAACCCATCCAACATTTGTAGAATCACTTCATGAATTTGTGCGCACGACGTACTGCATAGACGTACAACTAGCCGATTGGGAGACCGAAGATGTGCCTGACTACCTGCGCATGCGCGTTGAGATACAGAGCAGAAACGACGCGACGATTGCTTCAGGTCGCGATCTAGTTTCCATCAAAAATGAGCTGGACCAACGCGAAACACCGGCCGAAATTGATGCTTGGAAAAAAGCAGCTAGCGCTTGGGAGCGACGCGGTCTTACTCAGTGGGACTTCGGCGACCTACCCGAGCGTGTTGAAGTAGCCCAAGTAGGTGGCATACCTGTTTATGGCTACCCCGGCCTAGCACGCGAAGAAGACGGACGCGCCGTCGCGCTGCGCCTCTACAAAAAACGCGAAGAGGCTGAACGGGATTCACGTGAGGGATTAGCCTGCCTTTGCGAAATTCATTTGGGCGATGAGACCGCGTGGCTTCAGCGGGAACTGAAGGGACTCAACGCATTCAAGGACCTCTATCAGTCTATTGCTTCACCGCAGGAGATGCGCGAACGCGCCTACTCTCATCTGGAGCACTATCTTTTTTATCGTCCGCGGCCTCTACCTCTGTGTGAAACCGACTTCATCTCTCTTTTAAAACGCGCACGAGGCACCGTTCGCGGCCTGTCGGAACGTTTTTTATCCCTATTCAAAGAGCTATTTAAGCAGCGTCAAGACCTGCGTTTATCCGGTATTCGCTTCGCCCATATGACAACAGAACTCGACCGTTTGCTGCCCGGCGACTTTCTTCTACACACACCCTATGAACAGCTTGCACAGCTGAGTCGATACCTCAAAGCTCTGCAGCTGCGAGCTGAGCGCGCACAGCTAGACCCCGGCAAAGAGCAGCAACGGGCTGCGCTGATCATACCCTATCAAAGCAAACTTGATGCGCTGTGGCAGGAGAAAGACACCAGCATAGAACGGCGGGCTTTAGTAGACGAGTATCGTTGGATGATTGAAGAATATCGTGTATCCATCTTCGCACAAGAACTGGGAACCGCCCATCCCATTTCTCCCAAGCGATTAGATAAAAAGCTCGAGCAGATTGAGCGGACTCCATGATCAAGACCATCATCTTCGATTTGTGCGATACTATAGTAGAAACAGCCGGCGTGCCTGGACTCTTGAGCCTACCTAGCACGAACGGTCGGCTGCGCGGCCAAGATATCGAAAACTGGTTTGTGAATAATGAGACCTTTCAAGCCTACGAGAGAGGCCATGTGGACACAGACGTATTTATCGAAGCATTCTGCAGCGATTTGAATATACACGTTGAGAAAAATGATTTTTTACGCATATACGAAGCGTTGGTCATACGTGAGATTGACGGCATGCCCGCCTTGATACGTAAATGGTCTCATCGACATCCGCTTTACGCGTTGTCAAATAACAACCCACTGCTGTGGCGTGCGACTGAGCGTATCTGTAGCGTTCTCGATGCGTTTTCCCACGTGTATCTCTCCCATCAAATCGGCTTACTGAAGCCGGATCCGGACGCATTTTGGCATGTATTACACGCCGCTAACTCCGCGCCGGATGAAAGTATCCTAGTCGATGACAACCCGCAGTGCATCGAGGCCGCACGGCAACTAGGCATGCAGACCATTCACTTCAGGACTACATCTGAGACAGCGCATCGGCTCGCCCAACTAACCTGCACGTAGCGCTTAAAGCAATGAAGAGGAGTTGCTGAATTCCGCGCACGCAGTATCTTGTAATCATGCGAAAGAATATTGTATGGAAATAATTACCGTTATGCTCATGCTTGCCGCCATCGGCGTTAAAGCGCTAACGTCGAAGATGATCTCGCGCATGAAATATCAGATCACGCACGTGGCGCACATTAAACAAGAATCACTAAAGCGACTTAAGTCTGCCCAAGGTCAACACGCCGTTTTTAATCAAAGCAAAACGATGTTGACCGCTAAAAAAATTAAAGCCGCCAAAAAGCTAAACCACTTAAAAAAAGAAATGGAGTCTTTTTCCGAAGACGAAAAAGTGCGAAAGCAGCTATCAACCATACACAAAGTTGATAGCTAAAACTGGTCTGTAAAACAAAAAACGGGGCGGGGCGCGATGCTGCGCCCCGCCCCGTTTTTGCATCTTCAAGCTATACGTTCTCAGCCAACCATTTATAGCACTTTTCATATCCCGTGCCACCTGCTGCTTCCGGTCCTTCATATTCCGCAGTCCACGCTCCGTTATAGCCGGCCTCTTTAAGCAGTGAAACAGCATAACTCAGATTAATTTCACCATCTCCTAGAGCCGCACCCTTGTAGTCTTGGCGTGACCCCGTGCCGTCTTTCATGTGGACGTGAAAAACGTGGGGAGCCAAAATCTCGTAGAAATAATCAATTTTTTCGAGATCGTGGCCAAACCAACGATAGTTCATAGTATCTAAATTGACTCCCAAACGAGACGAACCTACGCGCTGTATTAGACTCAGCTGCCAGTCACCGTCGTTTGTCGTCACACCGTGATTGTCCAACGCAATCCGCACGCCCGCCTCTTCAAGCCCATCAGCCACTCGCTTAAAAGCGTCAAGCATCATAGCGTCCCACTTTTCCTGTGGCACTTGGTCGTTGCGATTCCACCCACCATCTGAGCGCGCAATATCACAGCCGGTCAGCGGAATCACCCTACAGCGTGCATTGTAACGTGCCACCTGCGCATCTAAATCGGCCGGATCAGACTGTAGAAAGTCGTTTCCAATCTCTACGGCCGATATCTGCATGCCATAGCGAGCCAGCAGTTCTCGCACTTCTTCCGCGCGATGCGCACCATCTACGGCATCGTCGATCCATATATCGCTGGCACGCACTTCACAGTGGGTGTAGCCAATTTCGCTGGCGCGTTGCGCAAAGGCCTCTATGTCGCATCCCGGCCAGTTATAGTGGATTACACCTAATTTGTTCTTTGCCATGCGAGACCCCTCTACTGTTCGATAGACAAGAGTTCAACTTCGAAATCCAACGTAGCACCTGCTGGAATACTGCTACCAGGTGGTGCGTTGTCTCCGTAAGCTAGATCAGAGGGTATGACTAGACGCGCTTTGCCGCCTACTTTCATCATACCCACACCCTCAGTCCACCCTGGTATCACCTGATTAAGCGGGAAAGTAACGGGCTCTCCGCGGTCAACGGAACTATCAAAGACAGTGCCGTCTATTAGTTTACCTGTATAATGCACTTTTACGTTGTCTGAAGGCTGCGGCTGCGCGCCTGATCCAGCCTGCAGTTCTATATACACCATGCCCGATTCCGTTTTGATCGCACCTGACTCGGCAGCAGCCTCTGCCAAATAAACAGCTCCTTTTTCCTTTTCTACACCAGCTGATGCGGACATGCGTTGCTGCACGTTTTGAAAACGCTGCTGCAAATAGGCATTGAGCTTGGGACCGTACTCTTCCATATCGACTTTTGCTTCCGTCTCTAGCATACCGTCCGCAAAGCCAGCTGCGATTAAGGCGACCTCGTCTTCATTGAATTCGCCTTTAAACGTACCGAGCGTATTGCCTGCCACGCTTAATCCTACCGCATATAACTGCTTTTCCTCTTCTGTTTCCGGTTTGCTTACCTGCGCGGCCTCCTGCGCCTCTTGCTGTGCACCGCAAGAGGCGACCAGGAAAAGGGCGGCACTGAACAGACTCAGCGTCTTCTTCATTAGAAAGTCCTCTCGTAATATGGCCGGATACCACATGCGAATAGCTTCCGCAAACGATACCGAACCTTTAATAATCTTTTTTCTATCTGTCGGGAAACCAAATGGGAGGGGAACCGACCGTATGAGATGAAAGTAGGAATTCCTTAAAAAAGTCGCCAGAGTCCACTCTCTAAGGGATGTAACTCGATACGCCAAAACTCCTCAACCCGTTTAAACGATGGGCGAGATTCCACGGAGAGCCATTCGTACGTGTCTAGCTGTAGCGTGGGAAACAGATCCGCGTCTAGGTAATCCAAACGTAAATGCATCGAATGAGAACGCACCGGATCAAGGTTGTGCGCAACCAAGAGTGCTCCCTGTCCGTCGTAGCGCACGTATAACAGCAGACTGTCATCAACGTCGCCTCCTTGGGCATTGTTACGGTGGTAATAGACCCGACCACGGTGCAGTTCGGGCCACACTGTGCGCAAGTATAGCAAATCGCGATAGAATTGCATCAATTGAAAGTGCGGGGACTCCCGTCTAAGCTCTGGCTGCAGCAGGGTCTCATTCTCGAAATCTGTGCGCACGACTTCACCCCATTCGCTACCCCATTCAAAGCCGCGCGTTAGATTAGTGCCCGTAACGGCGCCGGCCGATGCGTCTATAAGTGTGGCCTGCGCATTTTTCAGCAAAGCCATACACTGCGCGGGATCGGCAGAGGAATTTAAAGTGCGTTGCCAGCGATTGCGGGCCGCTTCATCTTCGTCGAGTCGGGCACGGTATTTATCGCGCCACACTTGCGTGGCGCGCGGACTGTCGTGGTTCTCGAAATAGGCCATAGCGACCGTGCCCGACGCGAAGGATTCGTGCACTTCTTCGAGAAAATCGCAGAGCGGACGAGCATGCTCGACATCACGGTGAAAGTCAACCATCAACGCATATATCATATCCACGGGGACATCGACCGCTTCGTGCAACGGACACAGAGTCTCGCCCAGCACCAAAGCCTCCGGCTTGCACGACTGAATGCGGTTTTTAATGCGCTTCAGAAAGGAAAGATCCACGGTTTGACTCGCATCGATGCGCACGCCATCCAAATCACAATTCTCAATCCAATAGGGCGCCACATCTAAAAGATACTGCTGCAGCGGTTCATTAAACGCCAAATCAAAAAGCGCTACATCGCTGTAGACAAGCCAAGCAATGCGATGAATGGCCGGACGCCCTGTTTCATCGCGCACGTAGAACTCGGGATGGGTATCAATTAGTGGACAATCTCGGCTCGTCTGCATGAGCACGAGGTCGAAAATCACTTTCTTACCCAGCGCGTGGGCACGGCACGTGAGTGCCCGCAGTTCGGCGCGTCCCACGGCCTGTAACAGTTCAGCACGCGCGCTCTGCGACAGGGAGGCCACATCATCTGGGCAGCACAGGCCCTCTTTGGACAGCGCATTCCAATTGACGCGTTGGAGCGGAGTGATCAGCTGCGGATCTATCTGAAAAAAGTCACGCACTGCATATACGCTGCCCAACGCTCCTTTGCGTACATCCTGACCGGTGTGTGAATCCACAAAACCAGGCAGATAGAATGGCAGCAGATAGATCACATCGGCCGCAATATTCTCGAGCTCTTGCGTCACGTAGGCAATGCGGCCACTGTGAAATACGCCGTTTTCCACACGCGCGCCTACTTTGCGCGCGCAGATTTCACTTACGACGGGACCGCGCTGCACCCACTGTGGACTAACGACAATGACGCCGTCACGATTTTCCGCGATATCGTTTATGGGAATCCACTCTTTGCGTCCTGCTTCTACGTGGCTGTCAGCGGAAAGCTCAATTCTGTAGTTAAATGCGCCGGTGCGCTGCAGCGCAAAAAGCTCTGATTCAAAAAGAAGGTTCTTACCGGATAGGACCGGTGTCCCATCTGCACCCAATACCAGATGCATCGGCACATAACGCCCCCTGTCTTGGCCTATTGCATCAGTCCACAGGCGCGCATCAATATCGCACGGACGCACGTCGATTGGGTCGACATCAGCGACAAAGAGCTCACAGCGAACGCGCGCCTGAACGCCCACGGATCCCGGCCGTATGTAAGCGCGCGCTAGCGTTGATGTATACTCCACTCCGCCAATATCCACTCGACCGTTACCCGCCCATACGACCCAATTGTCAAACGCTTGGCGCGCAAAGCGCTGGTGCAATTCTCGGTAAAAAATGGAGCGAACAACAGCGGGGGGCACAGCAATAGATGGTTCCATGGTCATTCCATTGAAAAGTCTGCGAAGTCGCTAAGAATGGCCCTGGCGCAGGTGTCGACGCAGCGCGTCCTCGCCGAAGTCTCGCTCCAAGTCGCGCCATACGGCGTGAATGTGATTGGCGTCGTTTTGCGTATTGTCGTACTCGGCCAAGTACATCGCTCCCTGCACGCGATAGTAATGCGGTGCTCCAACTTCTTTGCTCCCCGCCCAGGCAAAATGGGCTGAGTCCCAACCGGCTGCTTCTACGCGTCGCAAGGCCTCTTGCGCACAGGATTCGGGAAGACGATCAACATATACGTTGACCAGCGCGCGCAGCAACTGACGCTGACTATCACTCATATTGACCCCAGCGAGCCCCTCAGGTCGCACCTCGTCTCCCACGTGGGGTGCGTTCGTAGTCAAAATGTCGTTCGGCGCATCAACGGCGATAATGGCCTGCGTCCGCTGCGTGCCGTCCAGCTCGTGCAGCAGTTGACGGCCCAGATCCTCTTCTTCTTTTAGAGCGCGCAACCCCTCGCTCTCTCCGTGTCGGACTTGCGCTGGATTAGAGCCAAAAAATAGGGGTGTTGGCCCGACCAGAACGCCATCTATCAGGGTATAATTGAGCGAGACGTGGTGTCCTTCAAAGCGCCAGCCCCATGGTGCATCGCTGCCGGGCGAGCCAAAAATGCTCACGTAGTAAAGCTGAGGATCGCGCGAAAACCGGCGGCCCGCCCCTTCAATCTCAGCCAGCACCTCTTCTAAAGAGATGATCGTCTGTATCTTATCGTAGCCGTGCCCGCTCACGCCGCTGGCAACGAGTTTGTGCGCAAGCAACCGCTGGCGCTCATCCATGTCTCTGATAGACAGCCCATGGCGGTCGCGCGGCACGTAGTGCCAG
>TARA_B100001115_G_scaffold16522_1_pt1 | contig 11614 bp, 8 predicted proteins | sample TARA_B100001115 | Tara Oceans TARA_B100001115 (sample SAMEA2622652) | marine metagenome | biome: marine biome (ENVO:00000447); feature: surface water layer (ENVO:00002042); material: "saline water (ENVO:00002010), including plankton (ENVO:xxxxxxxx)" | depth 5 m | reverse complement strand
AATTAAAAGACATCTTAAAATTAAATAAAAATTATTTACAAGCATTAACTACCGCATTTGCTAATGTTTTATAATATGAACCAAATAATTCATAATCACCAGAACCAATTGTAGGACATATTTCTATTTCATTTATAAAAAATTCTCTACATCTTTTATCATTTTCAAGACAACAAGCAAAATCTATTCTACATTGAATTAATTTTTCGTGATCTTTAAATAAATCTTGTAATAATTTTTTACCTGTTTGTAAACATTCTTTTAATAATTCTGGTTCTATTTTTTCTTGTTTTTTATATACACCTTCACCATCTTTCCATTGTTGTATATATGCGAAAATATTTTTCCCATTTATCCAATATGTTTTAATTTCACCAAATTTATTAAATTCTCCTATATAAGGTTGTAATAATAATCTTGTATATTCTTGCTTTTTTAAATCTGTAATATATTTTTTAATTTTTGTAGAATTATTTAATATTTTAAAACCAGTTTTAAAAGCACCTAATTCTGGTTTTAATATTATTTTATCTAAATCATGTCTTTCTATAAATTTAACTAATGAATCTATATTTACTCTTGATAAATCTATAAATTTAGTTAAAGGTATTTTGTAATCGTTTTTTTTTAGATAAGTCATATATTTATGTTTTTTAATTATAAATTCTTGCATTTCTTGTGATGGATATATTTTTGCCTTTGTCCTTCTTAAAATACTCATATATTTTCTGTATGATTTAATACCACCATGCATAAAAGAATATACACCTTCATATATACAAAAAATATAATCACAAGCATTACATTCTTTTAATGTTAAATTTTGTCCAAATAAAGGAATAACATTTATATTATTTTTATTTCCTATATCTTTTATTTCTGCAAATATCGCATAATCATACGGAATATAATCACTGTAAATATCATATTGTTTTAAATATTTTAATTTATCTTTATTTAATTTATAATATTTTTTACTAACTGGCTCATCAGTCGTTCCGATTAAAACTCCAATAGTTTTCATATAATAAATATAATAAAAAAATTATTTTTAATTTAAATATAGAAATTATTATATATTTTTATGATACAATTTTTATAGATGATGAAACAAATCTTCCTTTTACTCTTGGTCTATTATTAGCAATAATTTGTCTTGATACATATACTTTTTTTTGAATACCAAAATTTGTTTTTTTTAATTTTAGAATTTCGGTCCTTACTCTTCTTGATTCTTTTGCTGTTTCTTTATCTACTTTATTTAGAGTTGTAATATATTCAAATAAAGTCATTTTTGTATTTTTCTTCTTATTAATTTCATTCAAATTTGCGATATGTTCAAATAAAGTTAGATGTTTTTCTTTTTCATTTTCTTTTGATATTTTTTTATATAGAGTTGTATTTTCTGTTAAAACTTTCAATTGATTCAATTTATAGAGTGGGTCTTTCATTAATCTGTCCCTTAAACTATTCTTTTTTACAGATTTTCCAATTTTAGCTGTTGGTAAATGAAAATGTGACATAATATCTTTTTCTTCTTCAGTAGTAATTTCTTCAGTTACTCTTTCATTATTATCTACCTTTCTAACTGTTCCTTTAAAATAATCAGGTGCGTTGTCTGTCCACCATTTTTTGGCTGGTTTCCAATCTGGAGGAGGACAAGATGGAACTGGTGGTGGTACTGGAGATGGTGATGAAATAGGAGATAAAATTGGAGATGAAACATCAAATGGTTCTAATGGCTTTAGTTCAAGTGGATTAACATCATCTAATTTAGGCAAATCGAAAATATCTTCTGTTTTATTAATGTTGTAAGGATATTTAGCTGGAATAATAATTGTAGGAAGTGGACCTGTTGGAAATGGAGGTTCACCTATTGGTTTTTTTGTAGAATCATCTTCTTGTTTCTTTATCTTCTTTGTTTCTTTCTTTTCAAGTTTTGATTTCTTTTCAGTTTTTCTTTTTCTGTTTTTTTTCTGTGGTTGAATTTTTCTTGATTTAGTGAACTCTTGAATTTCGATATCATCATTGAATGAAACTTGTTTCTTTTCCATTATTATTTATACGATATTATTTTGTTAATTAATTTAATATTTCTGATAAAATTTCAAATTAATTTTAAAAAGAGCAATTTTTAAAAAAATATGTTTAATGTCCATCTATAAATCTTAGACAACTTGGTTCATCTTCTCTAAAACACATCATTCTAGTACAAGCACCCAATACTCCATTATTTACTTGACAAGTATTACATCCATCAAACCATACATCACAATTTAGAGGAATATTATTTTGTGTGTTTATGGGAGGATTTAATAAAAATACTATATTATTTTGTTTCCAAACTCTATTATTCATTAATTTTCCTTGCGCGTTTATCACAACTCTCTCATTTATACTAGAAGGAATAGTTAATTGACCGACAATAACTTCATTTGTATTAGTAATTAATAGTTCATTTGGATCCATTTTAAAAACTGCTCCATTTTCAATTTGTAACGCAGTATGTATATTCCAAGATTTAAAATCAATTCCAATTGTTGATATTTTATTTTCTGGATCACCATCAGTTACTCCAATTGTTAACCAAGAATCAAATTCAGAATCTGGATTAACTGATATAATACTATCTGAAACTCCACCTATATTTGAACCAAATACAGTATCTATTTGATATGCCGGAGGTATAGTCATTATGTATGAACCTTCATCTACTGAACCAAAAATAGCATATACATTTTGAATATCATTACTATTTAGTACTAGTGATAATCTATAAGTAGTAAAACCTTGTATTCCATTTTCAGAACAATGAGTAATTTCAATTACTTTTGGACAAACTAAATCATTACAATCTTCATATGGAATTGGACATTCTGGATTATTTACTTCATTACACGCACATATATCACAACCATTCTCATCTTTTTGATGACCATATTCACAATACATCATACACATTACTTCAGAACAAATATGGGCAGTGGGAGGAGGTGGTGGATCAATCGGGTGACAATGTATTTCACCACAATAAGTAACACACCCACAATTATCTGGAATAGGTTGTAAATATTCACAATCCGGACCTGGAGCTGGACAAGGTATTCGTGGTGGACAAGCTTCATCACAATTAAATACTCCTTCTAATATAGGTTCAGGTATCATAATATGCTGTGGTTTATTACAATTACCATAAGAATCTCTTACATTTGGAGGAATACACGGATGCATACAATTACCAGGAGCATCAGCTATCATTAGTCCCACTGTATTAGCACATTCTAATGGAGGTTGACATCTACTTTGATGTGATGGTAAAGTATATCCTCCACAACTATCTCCTTCTTTTGAATATAATACACATTCTTTTGGTCCATCATAATTCATAGTTGTTTGACGACAAAAATATGAACTACCACATTCATCATCATTTTCACAACTAATAACTGCTATATCACAATTCATTGGACAAGCTATATTTTCACCATTTCTTTGTCTTTTTAAACAATCTCCACAATTACTATAATTATCTTCGCACGGAGTCTCCCACATTCTTATACAAGAGTTAGATGATTGACACCATGAGTAACCAGCACTTATTAAACAATTATTATCATCTCTTGAATTACCAATAGGTATTGGTGATATATCTCCATTTCCTCCAATTGAGTGTTTTAATATATTAAAAAAATATAATATATTGTATAATTTCATTTTAATATATAATATATTATTTATTTTTAAATATTATTAGATTCTTCTGTATTATTAGATTCTTCTGAATTATTATATTCTTCTGTATTATTAGATTCTTCTGTATTATTAGATTCTTCTGAATTATTAGATTCTTCTGAATTATTAGATTCTTCTGTATTATTAGATTCTTCTGAATTAGAATCATCAAAATCAGTTGATTTATTAGAAGATAATCGTTCTAATTTTGTTTTTTTATGTAAATTGATATAATCAATAAATATTTTTTTAATTTTAGGGGATTTTTTTTTTCTTTTATTTTTTTTATTTTTTTTAAATGATAAATCTTTTTTCATTAATTTCTTTATATCTGGATTATCTATAAATTCAGGCATATATTTAATACTTTCTTTTTTAATTTTTTTTTTATCACAATTTTCATAATATATACTATCATCATTATTAGTTGATTTAATTAAGTTATTAGACTTAATATGAGTAAATGTTTTAACAACAGATGGTTGATCTATTGTTAAATTATAAGATGCCCAATGTCTAAATGAACGAATAATTTTAACAGGTATTTTGGGACTTGATGATACAATTGATTCATATCTTTCTATAGTAGTGAATACATATTTAGGAACAGTATTTCTATCATCAATTGGTAGATTTAATTGAAATTCTATTTTTCTACAAAAACTATCAAAATCTTTTCCTGCTTTTCTGTGAGCTTCGGCATTTTCTGGTAAATTCATTTTTTTATGTATTCCTGTAATACTTGCTATTAATATATGACCAACACCAGATATCATAATAATAATATCATTATCAATTAATTCAATATCTGTTGTAATTAAAGTAAACGCACTTAATAAAAAAGAAAAAAACATAGAAAAATATGTAAATTGTCTAGATAATTTACCATAATAATCAGATGATTTTTCGTGCATATAACGATAACATTGACCTTTTTCACAAATTGAACCTAAAATTCTAATATAATTATCATTCCATTCTTTTTCATTTTTTTTGTCTTTTATTTTTTCTAATATTTCGGCAAAATCTTCTACATCTATTAAATTTTTATCAATTAAATATTGAGCGTGTTTTAAAGCATTATTTCTAGGTGTTTCTTTTTTATTATCATTTTCAATAGAAGAAATATCCATTTATTATAATATATATAATTATATAATGAATTCAAAAACTATAATTATAATAATATTAACTATTATTTTTTTTATAATTATTTTGAATAAACTTAATTATAAAAAAGATATAATATATCCTGATAATAATAATGTGTTTGATTTACATGTTTATGATTGGGGTGCTCAAGTAGCTATTAAAAATATAATAAGTATATTAAATCATGGTGATGTTTATAATAGTAAATTTAAATGGAGTAAAAAACCGACTAAATATTCTGGATTTTATCATTTAGATACAGGTTCTCATTTATTAGTAGATATGATAATGATGAATAGAAATGAAGTAATAAATAATTTAAAAGAAAATAATATTTCATATGATGATTTACAAAAAAGTGGATATATTTATCTACAAGGTGGAACTCCACCATTAAATAATTTCCAAAATGATTTATTAATAGATAATAAAAAATATGATAATGTTCCTGTTGGATTAATGGCATTAGATGGACAACATATGATGGAAAAAGAAAGGGAATCTGTAAATGGTGTGTTTGGATTATCTTATATTGGAAATAATCATAATTTAAAAAAATATTCTATATTAGATAAATTATTAGAAAATAATAGTAATAAATCTGTATTATTAGATTTTTCTAATTCAAAAATGATTTTAGGCGAATCTCCACCAACAGATTTTCATTTTAAAGGAAAAATTTTAAAAACAGATGATAATAGTTTACATAGAATGGAAGTAAGTGTTGTGGATTCTGATAATAATAAAGAATATAATATATTAATAGATACAGGTACTTTATATTCACAATTTGAATATTCTGGAGAAGTTACTTTAAAAGGAACAAAATCTAGTTCAGGAATTATAAAATTACAAAATTCTAGATTATTACCATTAGAATTAAGTAATAATATTAGACAAATTATATTAGGATATAATGATTTATATAAAGGTTGGTTATATATAGATTATAATACTAATATGGTATATTTAAATCAAAATATTTAAATTATAATAAAAATAACAAATTAGTAATAAATATTAAAAATAATATATATTCTAATTTATAAAGATGGAAACTGACAAAAAACAAAAAAACGAAGATAACAAAGAAAAAAATAAAACTGAAACATCTGAAGAACACATATGGACAGATGAATGCGAAAAATTATTAGCAGAATGGTCTGAAAAAGCCTCTTGTTATAGATGGCTTCATGGTAGATCTGAAAAAAGTTATAGAATATGGTATTATTGTTTTTCAATTCCTGTTATTATTTTGTCTACTTTAACTGGTGCTGCAAATGTTGGTATGGATTCTTTTGTACCAGCTGAAAGTAAATCAGTTGCGTCTGCTGTTGTTGGAGGTGTTAATATTTTTGCAGGAATTATTTCTACTTTACAAAATTTCTTAAAAGTAGCTGAATTAATGGAAGCACACAGAATAGCTGGTGTATCTTGGGGTAAATTACAAAGAAATATTGCTATTGAATTAGCATTAGATCCAAGTAGAAGGGTAATACAATCTGATTTTTTAAAATTATCAAGAGCTGAATATGATCGTTTAATTGAGGCTGGTCCAATTATTGATGATAAAATTATATCTAATTTTAATAATAAATTTGCTAATTATGAAGTATCTATTCCTTCAATATGTAATGGATTAGATAAATGCAAAATTTATAAAATAGATGAGTCAATTAAAATGAATAAAAAAGAATTTATGGATGGTATAGAAGATATTGTTGCAGAAGAAGAAAAATTACCTAATAAACATATTTCAGAACCATTCAATGTTAAAGTTGATTCTAAAAATATTCAACCTACCCAAAATAAAGTTGTTAAAAAAGAAGAACCTATTATTTCTGATAAAGTACAATCTGTCCCAAAAGATGTTATTCAAGAAGATATTATTGTTCCAGAAGATCTTGTCAAAGATGTTGTTGTACAAGAAGATGTTGTTTCAGAAGATGTTGTTGTTCAAGAAGATGTTGTTGTTCCAGAAGAAGAAAAAAATATAAATATGAAGATTGAAGAAAAATCAACAAATGAAAAATCAACAAGTACAGAAGATGTTATTGATGAAGATGATGTAGAAGATGAACAAGCAGAAGAAATTAAAAATTTTTTAGATAAAATAGATTAAAATATTTTTTTAATTTGATATTTTTTATAAAATATATAAAAATAAATTAATATAATTATTTTAAATTATGGTAGATAATATTTCACCTGATGAAATAATTAATACTTATTTTAAACAAAAAAATATATTAGTAAATCATCAGACCATATCATATAATGATTATATTGATAATATAATACCAAAAATATTAAAACAATCTTTTCCAATTAATATAGAATTTTCAAAAAAAGATTCAGAAATACATTCTATTAAATTAAATATTCATAATATTCGTATAGAAGAACCAAATTGTATTGAAAATAATGGTTGTTCAAAAATAATGACACCAAATACTGCAAGACTAAGAAATTATACATACGCAATAACTATAAAAATAGATATAGTAGTAATTGTTACAATTTATGATAAAGATTCAAAAATAGAATTACCTAAAAAATGTATAAGTGATATTATCTTATCAAAAATACCATTAATTGTTAAATCAAAATATTGTATTATGAGTAAAATGAATATTAAAAATGATGAATGTATTTATGATTTAGGAGGATATACTATTATAAATGGAAATGAAAAAGTAATTATTAGTCAAGAGAAAATAGCAAATAATACAATTCAAGTATTTAAAAATACAAAACAATCTACTAAATATAAATATATAGCAGAAGTAAGATCAAGTGATGAAAATTTATTTATGATGCCTAGAGTATGTAGTTTTAAAATAACAAATAAACCAGATATATATAATAATTTAATTAGATTAAATATATCAACTATTAAAAAAGATATTCCATTAGTATTAATATTTAAATTATTAGGATGTGAGAATGATAAAGAAATTATTTATAATATAATAGACAATTCAGATCATGATATTGATGAAAAAATAATAAAAATATTATTGCCATCATTAAATGAATTAAATGAAATACATACAGAAAAAGATGCACAAATTCATTTATTTAAATATATTACATTTAATAATTATATAACAACTACTGAAAAGAAAATACAATATATAAAAGATACAATATTAAAAAATTATTTATCTCATATAGATGTTAAAAATAAAATAAAATATACTGGATTAATTGTAAATAAATTGTTAAAACATTATTTAGGAATATATGAATTAGATGATAGAGATAGTTATATACAAAAAAGAATTGAAACACCAGGTGTATTATTAGGTAATATTACATATCAATGTATTAATAAAATTGTTAAAGATATTAAAATTTATATTAATAAAGAAGCTACAAATGGTTTATGTAATATAAATAAAGATTACCAAAATATAATAAATGAGATAAATATAAATAAAATTATAAAATCATCTTATATTGAAACATCTTTAAAGAGTGCATTAGCTACTGGAAATTGGGGTCTTAAGAATAATTTAAATAAACAGGGTGTTTCACAAGTATTAAATAGATTAACATATTTAAGTTGTTTATCTCATTTGAGGAGAGTATCAACTACAGGTGATGTTACTGGTAAATTAATTCCTCCTAGAAAATTGCATAATACTCAATGGGGATTATTATGTCCTTCTGAAACTCCAGAGGGTCAATCTGTTGGATTAGTTAAAAATTTTTCAATGAGTTGTGAAGTTACAATTTATGTATCCTGTGATATAGTTTATAAAATATTAAATGATGATATCATTAAATTAGAAGATATTGATATTTATAAATTTGATAAAAATAAAAATACAAAATTGTTTATAAATGGAGAATGGATTGGATTTATAAATAATGTATTTAAAAATTTAGAATTATTAAAAGAAAATAGAATGAATGGTATTATTCATTATCATACATCATTTTATATGAATTATATAGAAAATTCGTTATATATTTATAGTGATAGAGGTAGATGTACAAGACCATTATTTAAAGTAAAAAATAATAAATTATTATATAATTCTGATATAAATGAATTTATAAAAAATAATAGTGTTAAATGGTTTGATTTATTGATAAATAACAAAGATAATAATAATTTATATTGTATTGAATATGTTGATATTTATGAAGTAAATAATTGTATAATTGCTACTAATCAAAAAGAACTTAAAAATAAAAATAAAAATTATACACATTGTGAGATACATCCTGCTTTAATATTAGGAGCACTAGCTTCTTGTATTCCATTCGCTCATCATAATCAAGCTCCAAGAAATACATATCAATCTGCTATGGGAAAGCAAGCTGTGGGGATCCATTCTACAAATTATAATAATAGATTTGATACATTTACTCATATTTTACATTATCCTCAAAGACCATTAATAAATACTATGTTATCAAAATATATGAATTTAGATAAATTACCAAATGGAATAAATGTAATTGTTGCTATAGCATCATATAGTGGATTTAATCAAGAGGATTCTGTATTAATTAATCAATCTGCTTTAGAAAGAGGTTTATTTAATTCGACTTTTTATAGATGTTATAAAGATGAAGAAAAAAAGAATCAATTAACTGGAGAAGAAGATAAATTTTGTAAACCAGATAAATCTGAATTATTATTTTCTAAACCTTGTAATTATGAAAAATTAAATGATAATGGATTTGTTGAAAGGGATACATATGTAAATGATAATGATATAATTATTGGTAAAATTAAACCAAATAAATCAGATACATCTAAATTTATAGATAGTAGTACAAGTGTTAAATCAAATGAATCTGGTTTTGTAGACGATAATTATTTAAATACAAATGGAGATGGTTATAAGTTTTGTAAAGTTAGAATAAGAAATTCAAGAGTTCCTTATATTGGAGATAAATTTTCAAGTCGTCATGGACAGAAAGGAACAATTGGAATGATATTTAATCAAGCAGATATGCCATATACAAAAGATGGTATTGTTCCAGATATTATTGTAAATCCACATGCGATCCCAAGTAGAATGACTATAGCACAATTAATGGAATGTATCTTAGGTAAATCTTGTTTATTAGGAGGATATCAAGGAAATGGAACAGTATTTAATAATGTAAATGTTGATGATATTAGTAATATTTTAGAAGAATTTAATTATGAAAAATATGGAAATGAAGTATTATATAACGGATTTACAGGAGAACAATTAAAGACTTCTATATTTATTGGTCCTACATATTATCAAAGATTAAAACATATGACTGAAGATAAAATTCATTCTAGATCAGAAGGTCCAGTAGTATCTATGACTAGACAACCATCTGAGGGTCGCTCATCACACGGTGGTTTAAGATTTGGTGAAATGGAGAGGGATTGTATGATAGCACATGGTTCATCTGTTTTCTTAAAAGAAAGATTAATGGAAGTATCTGATAAATTTAGTTGTTGTATTTGTAATAAATGTGGATTAATATGTATATCTTCTAATACTTCTAACATCTTTGAATGTAAGGGATGTAATAATTACAGTTTATTTAGTAAAATATATATACCTTATTCTTGTAAATTATTATTTCAAGAATTATTATCAATGTCTATGAGTCCAAGATTTTTAATAAAAAATTAAATTCGTTTTATATAAATATAAAGAATATAATTATAGATATATATAAATAAAAAAAAATGACGAAAGATGAAGATAAAATTATTGATATTAGGACAGTACAATCTTCCGCAATTCGAATTTTAGTAGAAGCATTAAAAGAAATTTTAACAGATACAAATTTACAGATAGATAAAACAGGTATTAAGTTAATAGCTATGGATTCATCCCATACTGTTTTAATTCATATGAAATTGGATGCTTCTAAATTTGAATATTATGAATGTAAAAAACCTATGAAGATAGGTATTAATATGTTAAATTTATTTAAATTAATTAAGACTATGAATAATACAGATACATTATCATTTTATATTAAAAAAGATAATGAAAATAAATTAGGTATATTAATAAATAATCAAGATAAAAATACACAAACTGTATATGAATTAAATTTATTAGATATACCAGAAGAAGATATCCAAATTCCACCAATTGAATTTGAAACTGAATTAACTTTGCCATCAGGTGATTTCCAAAAGTTAATAAGAGATATGGTTAATATTGGAGATAATATGGAAATTAAGAGTGTTGGTTCTTCATTAATTTTAAATTGTATAGGAGATTTTGCAAGTCAAAATACAATATTAGGTGAAACGCAAGACGGTTTACAATTTAGACATTCTTCTTCAGAAGATTATCCGATTCAAGGTATATTTTCTTTAAAATATTTAATATTATTTACAAAATGTACTAATTTATGTAATCAAATTCAATTATATATTAAGAATGATTATCCATTAATTATACAATATACAGTTGCATCATTAGGTACTATTAGATTATGTTTAGCCCCAAATTCTAATGTAGAATAAATAAATTTTATCTATATTTTTTTATTTTTATATTTTCTTTAATTAAATATGGTTTATATAATTTAATTAATTTTTCTATATTTTTTAAATTGTCTATTTTAATTTTAAACCATATTTTTAATATATTAAATTCTTTTTTTGGAGATATTGATATACCATTTATTTGTTTATAATCTTCTATATTAATATTTAAATCTTCTATTATACAATATAAAGTTAATTTATCCCATTCTTCTTTAA
>TARA_B100001115_G_scaffold182467_1_pt1 | contig 11615 bp, 9 predicted proteins | sample TARA_B100001115 | Tara Oceans TARA_B100001115 (sample SAMEA2622652) | marine metagenome | biome: marine biome (ENVO:00000447); feature: surface water layer (ENVO:00002042); material: "saline water (ENVO:00002010), including plankton (ENVO:xxxxxxxx)" | depth 5 m | reverse complement strand
TCATATAGGCCTTCTCCAGGAATACTAGAATCTCTGTCATCAACTTCAATCCATAACCCTAAAGCTGTTGGTGGTTTAAATAACCACATATTATTAGTAACATCAACTGAAGCTTCTACATAACAAGTACTGACAACTATATTGTTAGCAGCACACCAATCAGAGTCATAAGGTAGCATGACATTGGACCATCCGTGCGGTTCCCATGTCTTGAACGTGTAACCAGTAAGAGCTCCAAATTCATACCAAGTTGGTATCTCTTTGACTCTAAGTAAACTCATCCAAAGATTTGATTGCTCATCACAATCACCAACCTTATCACTTAGACAAGAAGGTCCAGACCTTGGTATATCTTTTCCGCGGCCGTAAGTAATTTGATCTTGGACGAATTCAAAAGCCCTTCTAGCAAAAGCATATGGATTTTCTTGATGATCCTCGGGGATTTCACCATCTATGGCATTAACCGCACTTAAAATAGCGGAATCTGTAGCATCTATTGCGTATGAATTATCGTTTCTCTTGAACCATTCTGAATGTTGAGCAAACCTGTCATAATGTTGACCTCTAGATTTTATATCTGAGTAAGTTCCAGATGTTTCCAAAGAAATTCCATCACTAGCCCCTTCAACATTACCTGAAAAATCAGACCACCATGAATACGCTGTGGACTTTACAGTATATCTCACAGTTATCGACACCTCGCCATCTGCTGGACTAATTCCTTCCCATTTGATACAAGGTCCAAAACTGCAAAATGAATTATCTGAAGAATCACCTTCACCCGGCCAGTACATCTCTGTTTGAGAAGAACCAATTTGAATCGCTTGGTCTTTTCCTCTGAGTTCAGGTGTTAAAGTGCTAGTAATTCGTTCAATTGGCAATTCATACTTAAAATCTTCATGAATTATGTACATAGATATTATTTCTTGTATTCTTGAAGCATCTTCGGCTCCCGTATCTGTTAACCATTGTGATGTTTCCATACTCTTTGAAGTTCGATCTTTTGGAACAGCGAAACTATATTTGAATGTGTGATTATCAGAATCTTTGTTATACATTGTGAGAGTTCTATCCACAGTATATGTAGCTTCTTTGGGATACACTGGAGCTGTTAAATCTTGTAGTTGTGTAGAAACATTTGCCCATTGGCTCATTGCTAATTCATTAGCCGGCGTAAATACAAATACACATGCAATTATTGATACAAATACTAATTTTCCTAATTTTCCCTTCTTTCTCCTTCTGTGTTGGATTCTTCTAGGGGGTTTCATCATTTGCGGAGCTCTACCCATTGAAGCCCCCCCTGAATAAGAACCTGTATTGAATTGTCCCGAAGTTCTATATTCAGAACCAGCTGAACCTGTAATAATTCTACCACATGTCCTACAAATTTCATCAAATTTTGAGACGGGAGCCATACAGAAAGGACATCTTGCCATTGACACTACGTAACAATGTAGCATCATAACAGTTGCGTAAATTCTAACTCGAATACGAATAAACTATAAATTTTTTAATTTTCTTGCATTATCCGCCATTATTCTTCTATATCTTCTTTTAGCATCTTGGGTTAATGATTTAGGTATCCATTCTGTTACTGATTTACGGTAAAGAATCATTACAACTGGTATTAACACAACCCACCACAACATCAACGTAAAAATCGCTGGTATCATCATTATAAAAAATGATCTTGAAATTGAAGCTATTAAAGTTGACTTGAATCTTTGTCCATTCGTGGACAGAAGCCCTTGAAAACAACATATTGCACCTTCGAAAAGTGGAAGCATTACCACAAATAGCAACATTTGAATTATAGATTGAAATTCTATACCAAAATATTCCAAGGATAAATAAGAATACCTAGATGAAAACATAGCTCCAATTCCTAAACCTAACGTCCAACCAGAAGTAGGACCTGATTTGGTGGCTATTACAGATTTCCTCGTCAATAATATCATGACAAGTAATGAAGTTGAAATACTAATTAGAACAGTAGCTAGGAAATTTGAAATCGTAAGCTCTTGTTCTTGCCTCATGAATGCTAGATAATCTCTCAACACTAATTCATCAGATAACATAGCATATATCGTTCCTAGTAAAAAACCGAACATTAAGTATTTCACCGCAGATGTAGAATCAAAAAATCCTGCAACATTTGACAAACCCCATTTCCAACCTAATCCCATCCCAATTAAGCCACATGTGAATGCTGTAAAGATGATGAACTGTTCGCTCACATATGCCCTCATATAATTAAATTTAATAGTGTATGCGTAAAAATGAATAAAAGTCTCTTTACATTAGAATAGTTTGGTGAAGTGATGGGTCAATTATGGTTATTCGGTGGAAAGGGTGGTGTCGGCAAGACAACAACAGCATGTTCAACAGCAATTTGGGCCGCAAAATCAGGAATTAACACATTGCTAGTTTCTAGCGATCCCGCTCACAGTACAAGTGATTCCCTAGATTACAAATTAAACAGTACACCCACACCAGTTGAGGGGATTCCAAATTTATGGGGGTTAGAACTCGATTTAAAAGATTCATTAGATAACTTAATGCCCAACTTGTCATCGGCGATTGAAAAATCTGGAACAAGTTTTTCACCATTTATGATGCAAAATGACGAAATCAACGAATTAAAGGACGAAGTGTCAAGTTTGGATAGCGCTCAGTTAATGCTCCCAGGATTAGATGAAGCACTTGCATTTGACAGATTATTAAAATTCGTAGAAAACACTGATTACGATTTGATAGTCTTCGATACTGCTCCCACAGGGCATACGATAAGATTTCTTTCTCTACCAGAATTATTAGAGGTTTGGACATCTAGAGCTTTAAAATTGTTTAGAGCCATGGGAGGTATTAAATCTATGCTTTTTGGTAGTAAACAAGAGAAAGCAATAAAAGAAGAATTAGAAAAATTCTCAAAAAGAGTAGCTCACATTCGAAGAATAATAAGCAATCCTGATATTACTCGTTTCACTCTGGTTACCATTCCTGAATCAATGGGTGTTTCAGAAACTCTTAGGGCTGCGGAACAATTATCAGAATTTAATATTGAAGTCAATGGAGTAGTTATTAATAGACTTACACCGAGGTTTGAACATGACTTTTTAATTTCTAGAAGAGAAATAGAAGATAAATACGTAAAAAAGATTGAAAAACATTTTGCAGGGATAAGTATTGCTAAGTTAGAATTGGGTATTTCAGACATTCATGGTATAAAACTCTTAGAAGAAATAGGTTTGAAATTACATGGGGATCATATCGAATTTCCCCAAGATATGGAAATTAATTCTATCAGTGAAAATCTACCGATTAAAATTAGAAGATCAAAATTAATTAAGGAACTGGACGATAGAACAATAGTTAATTTGTACTTACCAGGAGTAGTCAAGAGTGATTTGTCACTTAGAGGAGAAGGGAATCTATTATTCGTAGGAATCAATAATAGAGAGAATATTATTGAATTGAATCATTTAGTAGATGTCGATAAAACCTCAGCAAAATTCTCAAACAATTTATTGAAACTTGAAGTATTTCAGCCGCTGGTTTGAAAATGTATAGGCTATAGCAAATGTAATGGCACTCGAAGGTCTCCGAAAAGGTATATTTTCAGCACTATCTAAAATCAAAGGTAAAAGAAGACTTGACGAGGCAGAATTACAGGAAATGATTAGAACATTGAGGCGCGCTTTACAAGAAGCTGATTTTAATGTCAGACAAACTAAAGAATTAACCGAAAGACTTGCTCAAAAAATGCAAGAAGAGGAGCCAAGGCCTGGAATTAATCTCCAAACACATGCAATGAATATTCTATACACAGAACTAGTTAGATTACTCGGGCCTCCTAGAGAAATACCTCCGAGGGGACAAACAATAATGATGGTAGGATTATACGGACAGGGTAAGACAACAACCACTGCAAAACTCGCAAATTGGTGGTCAAAGAAGATGCAGGCAAATGTTGCTGTAATAGAAGCTGATGTTCATAGACCTGGTGCATTTTCACAACTTTCTCAACTGCTGGAAAATACTAAGGTAGATGTTTTTGGTGATCCTGAATCAAAAGATGCAGTTGATATTGTAAAAAGAGGAATTGAAAAGCATTCTAACGCTGACATTCTGATTATTGATACTGCTGGAAGACATCAGTTAGACGAAGATTTAGTAGATGAATTGAAAGATATGAGTTATTTAGTAAATGCCAATGAAAGGATATTAGTTATTGATGCCCAAGTAGGACAAGCAGCAGGACCCGTAGCCGCCTCTTTCAATGAATTAGTAGATGTTACAGGAGTCATTGTTACTAAACTAGACGGTACTGCAAGAGGTGGTGGTGCTCTATCGGCTGTGGCCACGACAGGTTCGCCGATACTATTTACGGGGGAAGGTGAAAAAGTCAGTGATATTGAAAAATTTGAATCTGATAGATTCATTAGTAGACTATTAGGAATGGGAGACATCCAAGGTTTAATTGACTTAGCACCTGAAGATATGGATGAAATTGAGGCAATGAGATTAACTCAAAGAATGATGAGCGGGAGATTTACATTAAACGATATGTATACACAGATGGATATGATGTCAAAAATCGGAACTGTCGACAAATTTCTCTCATTCTTACCTGCAGGGATGCTAGGTGGCATGGGTCAAATGGGAAGAAAACAAAAAGAAGAAATGCAAGGAAATTTAGAAAGATATCGTACTATAATGGATTCAATGACTGAAAATGAAAAAAATAATCCTCAAATATTAAAATCTGACAGAATTAAAAGAGTTGCTAGGGGTTCGGGTGTGACAGAAAAAAATGTTAGGGAGCTTATTGCGCAATGGAATAAAAGTCGAAAAATGATGAAAGGTATACAAGGTAATAGAAAAATGTCTAAACAAATGCGAAAAATGATGAAGTCGGGAGAATTCGAAGATCTTACAATGTAGGTGTACTGGTGACAATTAAATTTGCATTAATTGGACATAGGGTCCCCAGTCACGGAAAGTTAAATCTTAATGATCTAGCTGGCTCATGTGGGCGTTTGGACGTGATTCTTAGATCATTGAATTCCGCACTTTTCTTATCACACGGTATTAGGGAGAATGTTGAAGTTGTTCTTCATTTACAGGGAGGAGATAGACCAGCTAGGAGAATTTGGTTTGATAGTTCATCGGTTAGAGGTATTCATTCTGATGAGAGAAGTATTGCTGGACACATATCTAAAATTTTGGAATTACATTTACCACCAATTGGAATGAAAAATATGGTTAAAAATGGTATTTACCATGGTCAAGGAGATTTAGAAAACACAATTAAAGAATGGGAAAGAGAAAAAACGACAATATTTCAACTAGATAAATCTGGTAAGAAAATTAGCTCTGAATTGAAAAATTATGACAATTTGGGTTTTATTCTTTCTGACGATAAACCATTTTCTGAAAAAGAAGAAAGCATATTATCAAATTACAACAAAGTTTCAGTCGGCGAAAAATGGATTCAAGGTCATTGTGTAATTGCGATTATTCACCATTATCTTGAATAAACAAGGGATTAAAGAATTCTTCTATAGAATCAAGTTTTTTGATAGCATTAATAATTACTTCATTTGGATATCTTGGGTGTGAAAATGGCCAAGTAGGAATTAATGAAATAGACGCCACTCTATTCCCTACTAAAGTTACATCTGTATTTTGAATTTCTTCCTCTACAATATTCGGCCCCTGAAATTTAATATCAACTTCAGAATAGCCATCTATAGAATTTAAAGATAGGGCATTTTTATAATCTCTAATGCCTAAAGAAGCCAATTTTAACTCCCCATTAAAATCACTAGGGACATTTAAATTTAATAGAATGCTTCCGTCGAAAAAAGAGTGTAATAATTTATTCGAAGTTGATTCTTTATTCCACAGTAAATTACATATTTCTGCTGTAATTTTAGAAGCTTTTCTTATACCATTACCCGAATAATCACAATAGCTTGAGGCAATACTGGGAAGTCCATTCATGGAGGTTTGTCTTGCTGCACCGAATGTTCCGCTATGTAAAATATCATGACTTAAGTTTGCACCATGATTAACACCACTGATTGCAAATATTGGATTCATCCCTCCGAAGAAATCGGAATCTTTGGCAAAATCTAAAAATAACGAACAATCTGTAGGTGTTCCATCTAAAGTGTAAATCTTAAGTTCTGAATTATTATTTTTCAGTTTTTTTTCAATTTCAAACTTACGTGAGATCCTCATTTGCTTTCTCAAAGATATAGACATTGATGAAGCTGACTTGTTAATTTTAGGTATAATGACTAACAATGGAATTTGTAGATTATGCAAGTAATTAATTAGTGATTCCATTCCCTCGTTATATCCATCATCATTCGTGATAAATACACAATCCACTATTCCCTCTCCCTTGCAGATATTCCTTGCTGAGAGGTAGTTACCATTAATGTACCTATTATCATTATTGACCCACCCAAAATAGTTTCAATAACAGGTATGTCTGTGGAAACTAAGTAAAACCCGATTATAGAACCTAATAACGGTTCCATTACCAAGCATGACGATATTAGCAGTGGTGACACCCATTTTAAAATACCATTTAACCCAGTGTGTCCAATCAGTCCTGGACCGAGTGCTAAATACAATACAAGTAAAAACCATTTTGCATCTAATATCCATCCGAATAAAGATATTTCAGGATTATTCAATGAAAGTACTGAACCTTCTGCGATAAATGATGAAATTGAGAGAAAGATAGCTGCAATTAATGTAACTGGAAAGGCATAAACAAATAAAGGCATCCAAGACCTTAAAACTCTAGCTGCTGTGAAATATCCTACAACTGTCACAGCCCCTAAGAATGCAAATGAATCACCAATTAATGTTGCTTTTCCTTCAGAATCACCCGCTAAAATCACTATAGAAGCACCTAAAAAACCGATAATAGCCCCAATCATTGATTTTGATTGAACTGGTTTTCTTAAAACCCACAGCCCGAATACAATAACTAATGGATGTGAAGTAACAAAAAGTAAACTTCTAGGTAATGTAGTATTATCTAATGACCATACCCAACTTCCAAAATGTAACCACAAACAGGTTCCAGAAAATAATAATGCCAGTTGATTTTTACTGTTAAACAATTTTGTTTTAACATCATTTTCTAGGTTTACATATTGATAAATTGCCAAGGGAAATAATACTATAGAAGTTGCCTGTAATCTCCACGAAGCCTTCAAAAGTGGAGATACTTCTATCATTTGGAAAACAGCACCAGCACTTGAAACTGCAAGTATGGAAAGAACTAATACAAACCAAACGAATACAGGTACTACAGAGTTTTTTTTCTGCACAAACATATGTTCACGCTTCTGAGATTAATTCTTTTTTATTTCCAAAAACACCAATTCTCTTAAACATTGTATATATCAAATATGCTAATCCCGCATTAAGAGCAATAAAAGCTCCCAGTCTAACAAATGGCCATGAATCTCCAAACTGTTTATCTACGAATGCCAAGGATTCTGCCTCTACTAAATTACCTAAATCATCATACTTTGCTGGAGAAGCACCAAAAGTGTCTATGAAAGACATTAATGCACCCTCAGTACCGAAGAATGCTTCGCCTGTTAACATTCCTGCTGCAATCATGAAGGTTGTAAGTAATGCTAAAGCTCGAGCTCTTTCAGCAATTTTGCTTCCTTCATTGACTTTGATTTTGTCAACTTTTGGTTGAAGTTTATTTTTCTCCCAGTAGTCTCTAGCGTATCCACCTATTAAGAATGGGAATGTATAGTAAGCGGGTAAATACATCCCTAAACCGAAACTAGTTCCCATCCCTGTTGCCCATTCAATAAACGCACCCAGTAAAACTCCCAAGAATAATAAACCAAGATCTCCTTGTCTTTCAGCTAACAATATTGTAAATGTAGCAAATGCATTGGCTTGGGGTGCTTCAAGATTAATACTACCGTTCGCTAGTAACATTGAAAGAAAAATAGCCACTCCTGCTCCTAGTATAGCCCCTGGAACAACCCCAAAAATATTACCTTTAGATATATGGTACGGCCTATTACCGATATACAAACTAACTTTGTAGTCGTGAACAACAGTTCCACTCATTGAAATAGCACTACCAAAAACAGTAGTCCCAACCAACCCGAGCAATATTGCATCCTGCTGTGACAATCCAAAACTATCTCCAAATGTTAAAAATACACCCATTAGCATTAGTAAAACAATAAATGAAGTTCCTGATACTGGTTCGATTCCTGTTTCTCCCATAACTCTGACCGCAATAGCCCCTAAGAAGAATGTTGTTAGGAGTAAAATAATTGTGAAAATTAAACTTGGAATAATTCCAAAACCACCTAAAGTAAAAACAATTATCATTGATAAAAATGTGATACACATAAAAATTGGGAGGTGTGTCAAAGGCCACTCATACCAACCCTTTCCTTCTGTATACTCTTGCACATCTCCACCTCTGAATGCTGTCTTAATATCTGCACCAATAGTAGCAAAAGTTCTCCACATTTTGAATAAACCGAATAATCCGCCACCTAGAATTGCTCCGATAGCAATTATCTTTACATATTTAGAAAATGCAATTTGTTGTAGTGCAGCAGATCCACCTCCAAGTGAAAGGTAGTCAGATAATTGCAAAGAAGCTTGCTTAGAAGGGTCATAGACCGTCACATCAGTCATTACTGCTAATGGAATTAACCAGAACCAAGCCATCAAGGTACCCATTGAAACTAAAAGTGCTGTTCTAAATTTCATAAACCAACCTATTGCAAACAACGAAGGTGACAAATATATTCCTAGGTAAGTATGTGAAAAAGCGTTCATAACTGGATTTCCGTCAACATGATATTTTGTGTATGGACCGTCACTGATTAAACTGGGTTGATGAATTATTCCATTACTGTAGAAACTCGCCACACCCCAATCTTCACCACTTAAACTGTTGGCAATCCAGTCTAATACCGTTGTTTTCGTTTCTTTATACCAAATTAAGGGGTACTCAATTAAAAACAATACAAGCATTGTAATTGATGTCCAAACTCCTACAGTTACTAACGAATCTTTAGCTTTTTCTTGCGCTCCAGTGCTAATATCACAAGTAATGTCTAGTAATTTCATTGTTGCCTCAAATCCTGGCATAGGCAACGGATCTTCAACTAACCATACTCTCCTAAAAATAATGAAATACATCACACCTAAAAAACCAGCAAACATTGAAGCCACAATTCCAATAAATGCTAATTGCCAGATATTAGGGTCGGTAATTAGTGTCCCATCTCCGACCATATACTTGGCGTTATTTCCTGTTTGGGCTAAAAGAAATATCGCAGGGAATGTGAATATAAAACCCGTACTTGCATGAGTTGCTCCAGTTGTTGCAGATGTGGCAATGTTTACTTCTGAGGGAGACCATTTTAATGCCATTCCAAGTAAATAAGCAACATACCATGCTGCAGAAACAGCGAGGCCAATCTTCAAACCAATGTAAGCTGTTACTCCAGCAAATACTGAACCAACTAAGACACCAATGGCAACTTTTTTAGTATCCCAATGACTTACTTCGTAAGAATCTTCAAGGTTTTTTTCTTCTAAATACTGTTCCAATAAACCAGTATTGAAATTATTATACATGTCGTCATCCAGCCATGTTAGAGTTTTCTTTTCAATTGCCTTCAAACCTTCAGGTGTTACTGGTTGACGATACGCTGATTTATCCACACCCATATTCTCGTCCTCTTAATCCTAAACATAGCCGCTTCAATACTGTTGCGCTTGTACGTCGTCTACATTACTTAATTCATAATGTTTTAGAAAGAGTGGAGATTAAGTTATCATATCCTAGTGATTCATACAGTGAATTTGCCTTAGAATTCTCCGAATATACGGTGAGTCTAATTTCTTCAGCCCCTTTAGATTGTGCTAGCTTTTCTAAGAAACTAACCAATCTTGTTGCAATTTTCATTCTACGAAATTCTTGCTTTACCCAAATATCTGAAATGTTCCAAATATTTTTGTTAGTTTGTAAAAAATGAAATTCTTGGGAAATTGAACCAATTCCTAGAATCTCTGATGATTCATCTTCGGCAATAAAAAATCCGCGCTTAATGATTCGTTCCCTCAGGAAGTTATTACTTCGATTTTCATTCAAATTGCTTCTTATTATTCTTGAATCGTATCTTTCCTGCTCAAAAATTAAATTCCACCAAAAATTATTGATCTGAGATAAATCACTCAACTTAGCTTCTCTAATTTTCACACTAAATCATACCCCTAGGTAGTAACACAAAAAACTGTTAAAATTAGTGATCTCGGGTAATTTTATATCTCCCTAATGCTTCCATCCAAAGTATTTCTTTTCCTGATTCTAATGACATTTCATCATCTTTAGGTAAAATTAGTGTCTCATATGTCTTATTATCCATTGCATGAACTTCTTGTCCTTCGATATGGGTTATAATAGCTGAACCTTTCTCAATTAGGGGGACATGGATTGAATCTGTTACCGTGCCCACGTGACTCTTTTTTTGTCCTGTAAACAAATCTTCCATCTCAATTCTAGCTTTAGCACTTCCATGCTTACCTGGTTTTGATTTAGAAATACTCAGTATTTTGTAGGCTTTATCGTCAACAGAAACATAACGTCCTACTTTTAATGTTCTAATTTCTACTCTTGTGGTCCCCGGCATGATTAATTGGCTTTGGTAGAGTCTTATGATGGTTGTGCAATATTTGCTTAAAAATTGTAATCTTTAATGAAGGTTACGTCCATTCACGTTCAAATGACTTTAGATCATGTATAGCATCCCACACCTCTTTTTTTACTAATTCTGTTTCTTTTAAACCCAATCTATTTTCAATTTTCTTAATTGATTTAGAATGCCTTAAAGTTCTTTTTCCAGACATTGTGGAAATAGCGACTAAAAACCGATCTACTCTCTTTTGTTCCATTTTTGTAATTTTTTTAGTACCCTCTATATCGTCTCCCAACAATTCTAATATTCGAATTTGATTAGGATGAATATACCTTGAAATCATTATCTGCTCAGAAAATCCTTCATGAATTGCTTTTTTAAGATGCCGAGGTAAATTCTCAAAACCTTCTGGAAAAGCATGATTAATTATTTTAGGAGTTAACTCATATCCCATTAATCTAGATCTCATTTCATTCATGGTGTGTCTCATACCTAACATATTTAGAAAAATAAATACTGGTAGAGCCAATAAATTAACTGTTGCTCTAGTCGCCACTCTCCCAATCATTCTGACCCAAATTCTTCTAATGATAGCTTTGAAAAGAGATGCACTTCCCACGACTCTAATTTTTGTTAGTATTTTCCTAAAAAATAAACCATATTTACCAATTTTTTCTAATGGGTTAATACCAAACAGTTTTCCTCTGTAACCTGGTGCTCCCATAGCTGCGTATATCAGCCATCTAGGTAATGATTGCTCGATGTCTATTTTACTCAATTCAGATTCTGGAATATCTAAAACTTTAGACATTCGAGCAGCTGTATTCAATGAGTCACGATAAAGGATAAGTAATTCTATAGATGTAATTATTATTCCTACAACCCCTATGA
>TARA_B100001115_G_scaffold37455_1_pt1 | contig 11658 bp, 12 predicted proteins | sample TARA_B100001115 | Tara Oceans TARA_B100001115 (sample SAMEA2622652) | marine metagenome | biome: marine biome (ENVO:00000447); feature: surface water layer (ENVO:00002042); material: "saline water (ENVO:00002010), including plankton (ENVO:xxxxxxxx)" | depth 5 m | reverse complement strand
ATCTGCTGTGAAGTGCTGGAATCACTCTGTTAGGATAGTTACAAGTTAATATGAATCTACTTGTTGTATGATACTCTTCCATTACACCACGCAGTGCCGCCTGTGCGTTTGGAGATAGATAATCTGCCTCATCAAGCAATACAACCTTGTATGCACCAAACGGAATCATTTGGACAAAGTTTATTATAGTGTTTCTTATGTCATCAACACTATTTGTTCTACTTGCATTTATTTCTAATATATCTAGATCATTCACTTCTAATTCGTTGAATAAAACTTTTGCAAGTGTAGTCTTACCTATACCTGCGTTACCGCTAAACAATAAGTGCGGAATAGTTTTCTCTTTTATCCATTGCTGGACTTGTTTCTTTTGTTGATCATCTCTAAAGACATATTCATCTATTGTCTTAGGACGATATTTTTCTACCCAAAGTTCTTTCATAATACCACCGTTAAAATTATTAATATAACGCCAACCAACGCAAGGAAATATCCTGGTGCGTGTAATAGCGGAATACGTTCAATAAAAAGCATTAACTTTTTCATACCATAGGTACCCAGTACATAATTGCTACAATCATTATACTTGTGATTGCTATCGCTGTCAATAGTGGTCCCATTATATTAGGTTCCTTTTTATTAGTTTCATTATCCTTCTTTTCATTTTAAATCTGTTGAAATAGTCATAACACTTCTGCAATGATATAATATTTTCATCGTGATCTTTTAGTGTACCACACATATACTCTGGACTCCTTTCAGCGAGTTGTCTAAACTCCGCATCGTCGAATTCAATTAATTTAATTTTTTCGCTTGTATTAAATTTAATATATAATAACGCATCACCCTCTTTGATGTCAATAGTTGTTACATCCTTTTTAATTTGAAACACAGGCTTTCCTGCAGGTCTAAACCAATTTCCTATATCAAAAGATGCCGTGATTGTATTTGTCTTGTTGGTGTAATCGTTATTGTCATAGTAGGCAGGTAATTGGTTAATCATTAGACTTTTTTCCGCAAAGAACAAATATCCCATTGCTCCTACCTGATGTAGTCCCCATTTGCCTTGCGGGTTTCCTAAAAATAATTGTGCGAAGTCAGGACTTTGTTTTTCTATATTGACTCTGCTTTGTGCTTCATCTATATTGATTTTCATGTCCATTGGACTTTTAATGACAAATACATTTTTAATATCGTCCACTATGGAAGGACACTTGCTCACCATAGGCCCAAAGAATTTTTGCCAGTCCATGTGTTTAGTTAGAGGCACAGGCTCGCTTATACGTAGGGCACTTAACATTGACTTTGTGTTCAAACCCATCTGTTGGATCTTGTCGTGTCCAACGTATGACCTAGTCCAATATACTTTTATCATTAATTTCCTTGATCGTCAAAATCATCATACAATGAATATTGAGCAGTAAGTTCTTCTCCGGCCTTTATAGGTTTAACAGTCATTAGATATTTTACAGGAAGTTGATGCCAGAAACCTGCAACATTTTTACAATTAGGTTCGTCTGAATGATTGTAAAATGCACCAAGGGCCGTTCTTATTGCACCATGCGGAAAATTTTTATTCAAGATATGCACTATACCAAGTACAACATCTGCGTCAAAGTCTTTCGTGGCGAACACACCAAGTCCTTGCACTTTAGACTCTTTAATTGTTATTCCATCTGGTAATGGTTTATACACTAGATGTCCTTCTTCTTATAATATTCTTGTCCTATACCGCTCATTATTAGTAAGACATATAGTATGGGCCATGCCCAACCATTAAGATGTCCTAATATATGAAGCGTCATTAACACAATGCCAGTCAATCCTGTTGTGTTAATACCTTTACTTCTTATTTCTGGAATTCTCATATGCATAGTATAATGGCACTATGCTAATTTGTCAAGTGTTACTTGCCCTCAGCCACGTAAGGTTTTTCGGAATCTGTTTTTCTGGTAAGTTGAGTATCTGGTTTTGTTTTTGATACTCCTAAAACGGATTGTGCCTCTACTGCCCTAACTGTGATTGTGCCTTCTTGTGCCATTTCTACTTTTAAGCCTCTAGTCCATCTGCCATGTTCTACCAATATCCAATCACCGACTTCATAATCATCTGTGTTCTCATGACCTTTCGCAAGTACCCTACACCATCTTGGGTGTATACCTCTTGCCATTCCGTCATCACCAGGAATAATTATTCCGCCAGCAGTCTTTTGCTCGCCGAATTCCATATCGGTGACCAGCACTCTGTCATGGATTGGTGTGATTGTTTCCGCTTGGTAGACGTTAACAGTTGACATTAATTATTTTTCTTTTTTTACAAAATTACCTTCAGCATCTTCAACCCAATCTTCTTTGGACTCTTCTGCTTTTGGTTCTACAGGTGCTTCAGCATCTACTACTGGTTCCGCACCTTTTTCAACTACAGGTACCTTGCTTGGATTGTCTCTGTAATAGTCAGCAAGAACATCTTCTCTTTTCTTAACTATTTTACCGCCTGCACCTAATTCGTCTCCTCTAGCATTTACTTTTGCGTTACCAACAGCAATTTCTAGTTCGTTTCTTTTTCTTAAAAGGTCCATGTCCACGGCTTTACCTTGCATGGTTTTGTACGTCTTTCTGCCTGTTTGTTTTACTGCCATTTCTGTTTCTCCTATTATGTATGTATTTATCTAAGGAACTCCTGCCAGTCTAAGTCATATTGAATTGAATCAACCTTGTGTACTCCTAATAAGAATAACACATAACTGGCTACCGAACTACCTCTTCCTACACCCCATACAATCTTGTTATCACGCATGAACGTTACCAAAAAGTGTAAGAACTTTAATAAATTTTCGAAACCCATCTTTTTAAATGCTTGTAATTCATCTTTGACTCTCTGTCTTGCAATGTCTGTGTCTGGACACACTTTATCCAAATATTTTTCAATGTCAAACTGCTTGTAACTGTTCGGCATGAACCATTCATTTTGTAATAAGGAATCAAACTCTTCCAAACTGATGTCCATTTTTTCATAGAACTTCAATGACTGTCCTGTGCCTGTGTCTTTTACTGCTTGATTGAACTGCTTGGTATCTTCATTGACTTCTGTGTACACTTTGAATAAAGTATCCAATTTACCCTTGTAAATCAAATCCATTAAATCATCTGTGCCATACTTAGGCAGTCCTAAAGAATCAATTTGCATATCTAATTGTAACTGATTTTGACTAATAAGTCAATAATCTTCTTGCTTTTAGTTTGGCTTTGGATGCCAGTTTGCGTTTGAATTTCTTTCTATCCGATCTTAATTTGGCAGATTTTTGCCTTACTGATGTTTTTTGCATTCTTTATATTACTCGATATTGATTAAATTGTCAAGATCCTTACCGCTGTCTTTGGCAAGTTTCTTTTGTTCCTCATACCAACGCATTTTGAGTTCTTCTTGGAGATCAATTATAAAGAAATTAAGTTGTTTCTGTAGTTCAGGATTACGTGCTCTTAGGTATTTTGTTCTAAGTTCTTGTAATTGTTTTTCTATTTCGGCTGTTGGGACTTGTTTTAGATCCTTGCTGAAAGGGTGTAAAGACATAACATTATGAAAACTGTCCTACAAAATGAACATAAACCGTTTGACCTTTGTCAAATGAGTATGCTTCGAATACTTTTGGATTAGCCGCACTGTCGATTGAAACTGGTTGACTGAAATCTGCTTTCACTGTTCCACCGTTTGTTGCAAATGTAACGTTTCTAGCGCCACCTGATTGAACTAATTGTATCACAACCTTTTCCATTGAATTGTCGTTTTGTGTCCAATCAGTCATTGTAATTGTTAGATCACCACCCACTGTTGCGTGTTGGAAATTTCCGTTTGTAGTTGAAAGGTTAGCCGCTGAAGTAATAGTACCTATTGCGTGTGTTTTGATGAAGTTTTGTTTCATCAACATTCCAGTTATTTCGTTGCCTGAAAAGTTGTTTCCCGCATTTTTTCTAGCATAGTTTGTTGTAACTTCTGCTATATGCGTTTTTGTAATCGTGAAATTGTTTTTGATTGTAGAGAAATTATCTCTAAAACCTTGACTGTTGTTATCTTGTCCAGCAACTGGAAATGTTTGGTCTATACTAGTATCGTCTATTGTGCTCATATTTTAATGTCCTACTGTTATTTATCCTATATATTATATCCATAGTCAGGAAAGAGTACGTACTGATCCTCATTATTACCAGTAGTACCTTCTACCACGTATCTATCTATTTCAAAATTAATTTGTCTAATGTCAAATGTGCTGTTTTTGATTGCCAGTCTAACAGATTCCGCTTGTCCGGGTTTACAGAAGCATAATGGTGCCGCAGGCGTATATCCAAGAGCCGCCAAACTACCTGCCTGTGCTGTTCTCATCCACAATGGTAAAAGTGCACCTTCAGTGGACCCCACCGCTTTTACTTTGTCACGCATATTACTAATGTTGCTGATATATCTTGTGTAATCATCTGACGCACTTGCTTTTATTAAATTGCTGTCTACTTTAATCACAGCATTCTTTGGTCTGAATCTAAATGGATCTGCAGGACTTTCTTGCAATGAACCAACCAACAAGTCTGGACCAGAAACCATATCAACAAATAATTGACCATTAGGCACATTTATCAATAGTCTACCTGTTCTTGCCAATATTTCTAAATCTTGACCTACTGCTCCAACTGTGACTGCGGATCCCTCTCTTACGAAAATTGTATAAGTTGAACCTCCAACATTCAGTTTGGTCACATCATCAGTGACTTCTAATTGTGTTTGATTTACTTTTACTTTATTTTGTGGTATGATGCTTATTTTATTTGCTGTTTTTCCAGTAGTAGAATCTTTAGGGTCTACTATTGTTGCGTAAACTACTTCGTAAGCCGGCGTTGTTGTGCCTTCAAAATTTGCCACTGCTGTTTTTATTTCTCCAAAATTAAATCTTCTTCTTTTGTGATTACTTGAACTTGCTGAAACGTAATGTGCCACTTGTTTCTTTTCAATACCTGCATATAGAAGCATTTTTAAATTTTTTTGTAAACCAAAGTCTTTGTCTGTTGGTCTATAAATTTTGTCTGGGTCAAATATATTTGAATCACTAATAAAATCTTTGAAATAAGTCCTCTGCGATTCCTTTAACAATGGTTGAACATAAAGATTAGTGTATTCTTCTGCACCACCTATAGTAGTTTTAATTTTAAAAGTTCTTTCAATAGAACTAAATCCGAATCTATCTTGTGCCCTTACTGTGAATGAATAATTTGCATCGACAGTCGTTGTGCCGCCATCAAATGTAAATGCTCTACTATCAAATGCCGTTACTCCAGGTGATGATCCTTCTGGATTTAATCTTACTTTTCCAACTATCTCACCATTAATTGTTAATGCTAATCCTGGTGGAAGTGTTCCACTTGTTAAAATGTATTTTAATCTTGCATCTGGCACGGTACTTGTTGCCGTTACACGTAGATGACTCATTAAATTTGCTTTTATCGTACCTAACTCACTTTCACTAGTCCAAGTAATTGTGCTGTCAACTTCTCCTAAAACTTTTACACTAAAAGTTTTTGTTGCTTTTGGTTCTGTGTCTGTGCTTGATAATAAAAAGTCTTTGGTATATGTGACACCTTTGAAAGCCGCTATTGAAATATTTTGTTCATTTACAAATGATGTTTGCAAAGGAACATTTAGAACTAGTTTTTCCATTGCAGTCATTGTGTTAATACCTTGCAACGCAGGTTCACCCTCATTCAAAATAGTTTGTATATCCTCAATTACATAGTCTACACCGCCTAGAGTCAAAGTTTTATTTTTGTATTTGTCTTTTGACACCCTATTAAAGATGAATATCTCATTGTTTGCCCTGTTTATCAAAGTAGGGTTAGTTTTATAATTGCTTGGATTGTACACGTTTCCTGTGTACACTTTTAAATCTGTTGCTTCTAAATTTTTATTTAATGTTAATACATCGAACTTTGCATTGGTTCCATTTACACCTATGACTGTGTATTCTACATCGTTTATTTTAATTTTTTCATTTAATAAACTATTAAGATCGTCTAGTCCATCTTGTTGTCCTAATGGAAGTTTATTAATTTTTAATTCATCTGTGCCGTGTTGCTGATCTTCGTAAGGAATAATGTTCACTGTAACAAAATCTACACCTGTTCCTCTTCTTACGGCTGTCACTGTGAATTTATATTCTTTAGTAATCATCGGCTGGTATGGTACTCTACCTGCTATTTCGCCAGTCTTAATATCTAATGTTGTCCCTTCCGGCAATTCGCTGAATGTTCCATCAGGATTTTTATTTTCTAAATAATAATTGACTGTGCCTGCAATAGTATTTGGATCATATAATTCTAAATATATTGTTACATAATTGTTTGCTCTTTTAAATCCTAAATCTGCTGGAGTCAACCACTGTGGGTTACGTAAGAATGTGCCATCAGATGTGAATACTCCTGAACCAACTTGTATAATTGTATTGTCCGCTCTGAGGAAATCGTCACCTACTACAAATATTTGAAATGTCCTACTTGCTGTAGAATCTCCATCTGTAACGTTGACGGTAAAAGAATAATATCTGTTTAATTTTCTAGTGACTCTTGTTGTGACGTTTGAATTGTATAGTGCTTCGTAATTTTGAATGTCAAAATAGAAACTTTGATTAGCAACTGCTCCGTCTATACCAAAGTCGAATGGTGCACTGGCATAATCGTTTGAATCATAATAACCTGTGCTTGACTGTATGTCTAAAGCCAGTATAGGATCCACAGTTCCTGAGATCTTTCCCGAAGATGATAGTGTGAGTCCTGGTGGCAATTCACCTCCACCTTCTGGAATATAATATTCTAATGTTGTGTTTGCACTTAAATCAGCATCTATGGCTGACAATTGGAAATCTATCCTAGCACTATCTAATATGAATAATTGATTATTATCACCTATTTTTAAAAGTCCTGCGGGTGTTACCCAAGTAGGAGCGTCAGGCCCTTGTACGTTTATCGTAAACGTTCTATCCTGTACTCTAGTGTCATGTTTTGCTCTTAAACAAAATTCAAATGTGCTGTTTCTACTGACTTGAAAAGGTGTTCCTGTAATTGTGGTGCCAGCCAATCGCAATCCAGGTGGAATAGTGCCTGCTATTTTTGTAATTGTGTCTGCTCCTGACACAGGCAAATTAATTGTTGTGGCTACTTTTTCCTGTAAAGTTCCTAAATTATGCCCTGTCTGTACTGTCCATATCGAATGCATAATGATATTTATCGTGGATTAGAGTTGTAGTGTAAGTGATTATTATATAGTACCTAAGTCAACGCCTTTGCTTGAAGGACTTGGTATAGTACCTAAATTGACTGTATTGTCTGCTTCTAACCATTCAATTATGTTAGATATGCCACCTGTGATTCCACCGAAATCAAAGCCTACAACACTATCTAAATCTGCAACATTTTTACCTCTTACTAAACCGTCAAAGTTTGTTGCTGTGATTGTTCCACCATTCGTTAAATTTTGATTATTAACATTTAAAGTTGCTGTAAGTTTTGGTGAAGTTTCTCTTTCTAATTTAGAATCTATAGTAACGTCAGTACCTGACCCAGTTGTTTGCACACCGCCTGTACCTAAAAATCTAGCAACACCTGAAGCATTAATAGGTCCAACTGATCCTGCGTCAGTTGTGAATAATATACTTACAATACCTGATGAAGTGATTGTAACTTGATTGTTACTTGTTGATAAACTGATGTTCGGTCCTGCTTTTAAACTTTTGAATTGTAATTCTTCTGAAGATTTTTGTGCAAATAGACCCGCTGTCGTGGCATCATCGGCAACTAAATTTACCGCGGTAGTGCTTTCAGGCGATCTAGCATATAGTTCGTTAAAATTATTATTAACTTTTATAAATGCTTCTCTTAGATCGTCACCTGTGCCATCGTTTGCAAGTGTTCCAATGTTTATAACTGAATTTGCCATTTTATCTCCTACTTGTATTTATTAGTTTATTCCAAACGGTTTCTGACCTTTTAATGGCAAGTAAGCCACTTTTGCAGGACCTCCATGCACACTATTTGATGTTGTGAAATCATCATCTAATCCTGTTGTAAAAATTGTATCTGTAGCATTGCTTTGAAACCAATTCATAACTTGACTTGGTGTCCAGTCCGGGTGTGCCTGCAATAGACAAGCCGCCATGCCTGCCATTTGTGGTGATGCCATAGATGTGCCTGATATTTTATTTTGAAAAAATGAATTATCGTAATGGTAACTGAAACCTGGACCTTGTGGCCACGCACCAATTATATTTTGTCCGCAAGTGTATATGTTAACGCCTGGACCCGAATCACTGAAACTTGCTTTCTCGTTGAAAGCCGCGTTGCTGTTTGAAAATCCTATTGCACCAACATTGAATCCAGGTTCTCCGTTTAGATTAGGACTACCACCTGTGTGATAAAACCAACTTCCTATGGTTGTGACCACTAGGCTGTTGTTGTAGTCTGTGCCTGTTGATACATCATGCTTCATGCTGTCATTTCCCGCCGCTATGCACACTATTATTCCTGCATCGGTTAATTGTTTTATGTCAGCGTCAACACTTGCTACCCTAGCCGGATATCCATATATCCCGCTTCCTCTGAATTGTCCGTTGATTCCACGTGTTCTTAAATTATTCCTTGTCGTGTCTGTGTGCGGAGTACCTCTGTATGTTCCACTAATTAAATCATACCAAGGTCCGCTGTCACTGAATCCAAATCCATTTGGAGTAGTGTTTGTGTTAAGGTAATAGACATAACCATAACTCATGTTTACCACTGTAGGTCTTCCGTTTGTTTTCGCTTGATGCCAACCCAACAATGTGTCCATTGCATTTGATACTGAAATTGTGTGTGGACTGTCCAATATTGTTTGCGAATAGATATCTGCATTTTTGGCCCAACCAAACTTTTTGCCAGCCATGGTAGATGCAACGTGTGTTCCGTGTCCATCTGTATCGTTGTAGAAGTTTGTTGGTTGGCTTCCACTTATGCCCGATTCAGTAAACCAGTTTATTTCTTTTATTCTACTTGTTCCATTTGCATCAGTAAACTCCGGGTGTAATCCCGCCGCTGAATTAACTCCATTTATTCCCGAATCCTGTAAAACAACATCTACTCCTGTGCCGTCCAATACATAGTCATACGTTCCACCCGGATCTGCTGTTGAAGTTCCAAAAATATTATTATCCGCTATGTGTCTTAACAGTCCCCAGTTATCTTGTTGACCTGTATCGCTACCTGCCCTATTAAAGTTTCCTTCTTGTAGAGCCTTTTTTTGAGGCATCATAGGAATTTCAACTGCTTGAATTCGAGAATCTTTTCTTAATTCTGCGGCTTCATGATCTGAAAGATGATAATGTGTATTACGTTTGTTAATTTCTCTTAGGTCGTCTACAGGAACTTTGTGGTTAGGAATAAATTGTTTTTGATTTTCTTTTGTGAGGTCTTCGTGGACTTCACGCCAATCAACACCTTCTTTTACCGTTACGATATATTCTTTTTCATCCATGTAACATTAAGAGACAATGGCCCTATCACTGACTCTTCTCCAATTTGTTCCATCATAGAAAGCAGGAATAGAACCACCTGATTCATCTGTACAATAAACCATCGCACCTGCTGAAGAGGTTAAGGATCCCAGTTGTGTCACTGTGTAACCTTTTAATTTCATTGGTGCATCATTTATAATTTCATTTGTAGGATCTAACGTAATAGTTGTTGGAGATGAAATAGTGTATGTGCCTGTCAATGTTGATGGTGGATTTACGCTTTCTGCTATTAAATTTTTAATTGTTAAAGTATTTGTTGTAGAGTTGTAAGTGAAATCTGCATCACCACCGAAGTTTCCGGCATTGTTAAATTGAACCTGTTCGTTAGCACCTGCCGCCGTTGCATTAATAGTGATTGTGTCTGTGCCTGACGTTGCAGTCATAGAAATATTGTTACCATTTTCTAATGTCAATGTGTCTTCGGAAGCATCTGCCACCACACTACCACCTGAAGGTGATATTGCAATAGTTTTAAATGCGTCGTTTACAGATCCACCGCCGCCGCCACCTGAACCTGTGTATGAAATTGTTATCACGTCACCGTTCAATGAAGTTGTAATATCAGTTCCACCTTGTATTGTCAGTGTGTCAGTTGCTGTGTTGGCAGTTGTTGTTGCCGCACCGTCAACTTGAATTGTTTGGAAAACATTTTGTACGATATTTGGTGCCGTGTTTTCAATAAGCACTTGGTCAACTGTCGATCCTGTACCAGTACCACTTGCGGTAACACTCATTCCTGTTCCACCACTTATGTATAAAATATCATTTGGATCGTCTGCAATCAATAAAACATTATTACCAGGAACACCTACAGCAATATTACTGAATTCATCACTTTGACCACTTCCCGCTCCTGTGTATGCTATTGTTAAAGTGTCACCAGTAATTGAAGTTGAAATACCTGTACCACCTGCTACGGTTAATGTGTCTGTTCCACTGTTGGCAGTGGTTGTGCCTGAATCTGCTGTGAACGTTTCAAATAAATTTTGTGTAGAAGTGCTGATTGTTAATGTGTCACTGTTTGCATCTGTCGTTACCGTTATGCCATTACCACCTGCAACCGTCAATGTATCAGTTGTGCTGTCTGCTATTATGCTTGATTGTCCTGCAACAGCAATAGTTCCGAATACGTTTGGTAAAACCTGCGTGTTGTTAATTGTAATTTCATCTGAAGTTGCTCTAGTGATTGAAATGTTTGTTCCCGGTTTAATTGCAACATCATCAGTTACTGAATTTGAACCACTCAATCTTAAAACTTGGAATCCGTTGTTATCAGTTGCACTTTCTATTCCATAAGTCGTGTCTGTGTCTGTTGCTGATATGGTTAATTCGTTTGCTATCCTTGTGATTCCGATATTAGTGCCTTGCTTTAAACTTATCGTTTGTAAAGCACCAGCACTATCTAAAAGTTGTAAAGTTTTTGAACTTGTAGTTGCGCCATCGACAGCATTGAAACTGTAAGTTGTATTCGTGTCTACTACCGTGTTTGTAATTGTAAGTTTTTGTGTGCCTGCAACATCTGTAATTGCAGTTGAGATGCCTGTGCCACCTGCTATCTGTAAAGTGTTGCTAGGTAAAATTGTGACCTGTGTGCTGTCATCACCTGCAACAATTAAACCACCACCAGAACCCTGCACGACTGTCGTTCCACCGCCTTGAGATAATAAATTGCTAGTATCTGTAAGTTGATTGATGTCTGTTGGTATCGTAGGTGTGTTTGTTAGTTCTGTGTACGAACCTGTAAACACTGTTCCGCCAAGATTAATATTATTAGCCGCGACACTTGTTGCGTTAACAATTGAATTACCTGATAGATTTAAACTATCACCGACTGGTAATTCTTTTATCTTGTTATCACTTACTACTAGTGGTATTCTGTTTGCCATTTTTTGCCCCTTGTATCTATATTTATCCGGTTGGTGCTGTGTTCTTATATGGGTGGCTGACAGGTAAATTACTTGTTAATCCCCATTTGTGAGCAAGATAACCTTCTGCTTGTTCTATATACAATTTATTTCCACTGCCTATCCCAGGTTGTCCTTGTGACACCATAAACTCAAACAATTTCCCACCAAAGG
>TARA_B100001115_G_scaffold58396_1_pt1 | contig 11767 bp, 9 predicted proteins | sample TARA_B100001115 | Tara Oceans TARA_B100001115 (sample SAMEA2622652) | marine metagenome | biome: marine biome (ENVO:00000447); feature: surface water layer (ENVO:00002042); material: "saline water (ENVO:00002010), including plankton (ENVO:xxxxxxxx)" | depth 5 m | reverse complement strand
TTGCCTCAGCATTGTTACTTGATACTATATGTATTTTTATTTCACTCATTAAAAAATTGTTCCATAATATTTGTTATTTGTCATTTGTTTTACTATGAATAGTAATAATTATCTATGGGGGTTTTTTTGTTTCTTACAATTGATCAAGGTACTACATCAAGCAGATCGTTATTATTCGATGAAAAATTAAATATAATTGACGTTTTTCATAAGAAATTTAAACAAATTTATTTAAATGAGTCTTGGGTAGAACATGATCCAGATGAAATTTTAGAAACTGTTGTTTCCTGTTGTGAAAAAGTTTTAAAAGGTAAACATTCTGAAAAGATATTATCCGTTGGCATAACTAATCAGAGAGAAACTATTGTTGTCTGGGATAAAAAAACAGGAAAACCTTTTTATAATGCAATAGTTTGGCAAGATAAAAGAACTTCAAAGTTTTGCGAAAATTTAAAAAAAGATGGACTTGAGGAAATTATTAATAAAAAAACTGGATTACTTCTTGATCCATATTTTTCAGCTACAAAAATTGCCTGGATTCTAGATAATATTGATGGATTAAGAAAAAAAGCTGAAAGTGGGAAGGTATGTGTAGGAACAATTGATACTTGGCTAATTTGGAAATTAACGAAAGGTAAAGTCTTTGCAACCGATGTAACAAACGCCTCAAGAACAAGTTTATTTAATATTAAAGAAATGCAATGGGACAGTGACCTTTTAAAAATATTCAATATACCATCTGATTGTCTACCAAATGTAAAATCATGTGATGATTACTATGGTGATACTGAAATTTTAAGTAGATCTATTAAAATAACAGGAGTAATTGGTGATCAACAATCCTCTGCCATAGGACAGTTTTGTTTTAACGAAGGTGAATTAAAATCAACCTATGGAACAGGATGTTTTGTTTTAGCAAATACTGGAAAAAAAATAGTTTTTTCAAATAAAAATTTACTTACAACTATTTCATATAAAATTAATAATAAGGTTAGTTATGCTCTTGAGGGTTCAATTTTTATGGCTGGCGGATTAATGAATTGGATGCAGTCAAATTTAAATTTATTTAAAAATATTTCAGAAACATCAGAAATAGCCTCATCTGTAAATCCTTCATCAAGTGTTATAATTGTTCCTGCATTTTCTGGATTAGGTGCACCTTATTGGTCCTCTGAATCAAAAGCCGCTATTTATGGGCTTACTCAAAATACAGGTAGTAACGAATTAATTCATGCTTCTTTGCAGGCGGTTTCTCTACAAACATTTGACTTGCTTGAGGCTTTTAGAAGTGATTTCGAATGTAATAATATATCTTTATCTAATTCTTTAAGCATAGATGGTGGTATGATAGAAAATGACTGGTTTGTTAATAATTTAGCTAATATTACAAACTTTGACATCTATAAAGCGTATACAAAAGAGTCTACAGCATTGGGAGCTTCATTGGTTTCTGCTATAGGTATTGGTTATTATAAAGGGTTAGATAATATTATATCTTTAACGAATAAAAATAATAAATTAGAATCAAATATAGATAAAAACTTAAGAGAAAAGATTATTAAAGACTGGCATAAAGCAGTCCAAAAAACTATAGAAATGGCTAATTAAATTTAATAATAAAAACAATAATTGATTATTTGATATATTAATATTAAATAATTTAATAAAGGTATTCAAGTATGGTTAATGAAATTAGGGAGTCAGTTTCACCAGAAGAATGGCAGGCAAGAATAGATCTTGCCGCTTTATACAGACTTGTAGCTCTTTATGGCTGGGATGATTTAGTATTTACTCATATTTCTGCAAGAGTACCAGGAGAAGATAATCATTTTTTATTGAACCCTTATGGTCTTCTTTTTGAGGAAATAAAAGCATCTGATTTAGTGAAAATAGACCTTGATGGAAATATAGTTTCTAAAACTGAACATTTTGTCAACGCTGCAGGGTTTACAATACATTCAGCTGTTCATGGAAATGGACAACATAATCATGCGGTAATTCATACTCACTCAAATGACGGGGTAGCTGTATCTGCTCAAGAACATGGCCTACTTCCAATTTCACAAACTGCTATGGTTATAAGAAATGAATGTGCTTATCATGATTATGAAGGAATAGCGTTAAATCATGATGAGAGAGATAGATTGCTGGACGATCTAGGTGATAAACATTGTATGATACTTAGAAATCACGGATTACTTGCAACTGGTGCTACATGTGCTGATGCATGGCTAAGGTTATTTTTTTTGGAGAGAGCATGTACAATGCAAATAAAAGCTCTTTCTGGTGGTTCAAAATTGAATATGGTTCCTGATAATGTTGTAGAACTTGTTACAGATCAAGGACAAATGGCATCTGAACAAGGCATAGGAAATTTAGCATGGCCAGCACTGATGAGAAAACTTGATAAAATTGACGCAAGTTATAAAGAATAAGTAAGGATGTTTTTATGAAATTTGCAGTTGGACAACCGGTAACCAGAATTGAGGATACAAGACTTATTACAGGTCAAGGTAAGTTCACTGATGATCAAAAATTGCCAAATATGGTTCATGGGGTATTTACAAGATCGCCATATGCTCATGCAAAAATTGTTTCAATTAATATTGATGAAGCAAAAAAAATGCCTGGTGTAATTGATATATATACTGGAGAAAGGTTAAAACAAGAGGGTCTTTCTCACATGTCTGTTATTGATTTTTTACAAAATAAAGATGGATCACCTATGAATGCAAGCAAGAGACCTATATTGGCAGTGGGTAAGGTTAGACATGTTGGTGATCCAGTTGCCTTTATTGTTGCAGAAACTACTAATCAGGCGCTTGATGCGTCAGAATTTGTGGAAGTTGATTATGAAGAGCTTCCATGTGTAACAGATACAGCTAAAGCACTAGAAAAAAATTCACCAATACTTTTTGAAGAATTTGACTCAAATTTAGCTGTTGATTGGGAGCTTGGTTCTGAGCAAGAGTGGAATGAAGTAAAAGATAAGGCTGAACATATTTCAGAGGTTACCCTAATTAATAATAGAATTGTTGTAAACCCTATTGAACCCAGATCTGCTACATCAGATTTTAATAAAGATGATAATCATTTTACTGTTTATGTAGAAAGTCAAGGACCTCATGCAATGAGAGAGAGGCTCGCAGCCTCTCTTGGTGTTGAAAAGAAACAGATTAAAGTTGTAACAAACGATGTTGGTGGAGGATTTGGTTTAAAAATGATGTGTTTTCCTGAATATATCGCCACCATGTTTGCAAGTAGATCTTTAAATCGACCTGTTAAATGGACTTCTACAAGATCAGAAGCTTTTTTAAGCGACTCTCATGGAAGAGATCATGTAACCAAGGCTTCAATTGCTATAGACAAAGAAGGTCATTTTTTAGGTGTTAAGGTTGATACAATTGCTGCTGTTGGAGCTTATTTATCTCAATATGGGATTTTTATACCTACACTAGCTGGTGCAGGAATGCATGTTGGTGTTTATAAAATTCCTACCTTATATAATAAAGTTAATGTTGTTTATACAAATACTGTTCCTGTAGATGCGTACAGAGGAGCAGGTCGTCCTGAAGCAAGTTATGTTATTGAAAGATTGGTTGATAAAGCCGCTGATGATTTGGGAATTGATCCTCTAGAGCTACGAATTAAAAACTTTGTTCAACCAGAAGAAATAGGAAAAAACGAAGGGTCTATTCTTCCATTTGATAGCTGTGATTTCCAAAGAACTACAGAAATGTCTATTGTAAATTCATCTTATAGTGACTTTATAAATAGAAAAAAATCAACAGATAGTAATAAGTATCTCAAAGGTATTGGTGTTTCATACTATGTTGAAAGAACTCAAGGAGAAGGTTCTGAAAATTCCAGAGTAGTAGTCTCAAGTGATGGATCGGTAAAAGTCTATGCAGGAACAATGGCTACAGGGCAAGGCCATGAAACAGCCTGGACACAAATTTTAGTAGAAAAATTGGGTGTAAATCCTGAAGATGTTTCTGTTCATTTTGGTGATAGTGATGATTTACCTGGTGGAGGTGGGACAGGTGGCTCAAAGTCATTATATATGGCTGCAGGAGCAATCAATGATGCCTCTGAAGATATGTTAAAGAAAGGTATAGAGATAGCAGCAAATGAACTTGAAGCCTCCATCGATGATATTGAATATACTACAAATGCTGGTCCTTTATTTGAAGTTAGAGGAACAAATAGAAATATTGATTTATTTTCTGTTGCTAAATTAGCTGAAAGTTCGTCAAACTCTCAGATTCTTGATGGTCAAAGCGCCTACGAACATAAAGATCCAACATTTCCAAACGGTTGTCACGTTTGTGAAGTCTCAATTGATAAAGAAACAGGAAGAATAAATATTGATAATTATTCTGCGACAGATGATTTTGGAAAAATAATTAATCCACTTCTAGTAGCTGGTCAAGTTCATGGAGGTATTGTTCAAGGTTTAGGACAGGCCATGGGTGAGCATGCAATTTTTGAGGAGGAGTCGGGGCAGTTAATTAATGGTTCATATATGGATTATCATATGCCAAGAGCGGATGAATTTCCTCACCTTGATTTAGATTTTAATGAAGAAGCAGAATGTACGACTAATATGCTTGGAGCAAAAGGTTGTGGAGAGGCAGGTACGGTTGCTTCAACAACTGCTTATGTGAATGCTGTTTATGATGCTTTGTCAGAGTATAATTTTAAAGAGCTTGATATGCCTATTACTCCAATGAAAGTTTGGAAAATTATTAATAATAAATTAATATAAATGGACGAAATTTTTTTTTTCTGTATTGTTAAATTATTGATTTTATTAAAGAGTTAAAATGGACAAAAAATTAGAAATACCTGAAGCTTATTCTGTTCCATTGGATCAAATTCATCCTGCTGATCCAATGTTGTTTAAAAATAATGTTATGTGGTCTTATTTTGAACGTCTAAGAAATGAAGATCCTGTCCATTATTGTAAAAGACCTTTCGATATCGGAATGGGTGAATTTCTTGACGAGGAAATTGGACCTTATTGGTCTGTTACAAAATATAATGATATTATGCATGTTGACACAAATCATGATATTTTTTCTTCAGAACCCGCAATAACACTTTTTGACCCACCAGAAGAATTTACTACACCAATGTTTATAGCTATGGACCCTCCAAAACATGATATTCAAAGAAAAGCAGTTAATCCAGTTGTTGCTCCAGGTAATTTAAAAAACATGGAAGGTCTTATAAGAGAAAGAACTCAAAATGTCTTAGACAGTTTACCAATAAATGAACCTTTTGACTGGGTTAAGACTGTTTCTATTGAGCTAACAACTCAAATGCTTGCTACTCTGTTCGATTTTCCATTTGAAGATAGGTATAAATTAACTAGGTGGTCAGACGTTGCTACAGCAAGACCGGGAGATGGAGTTATTGAATCAGACGAACAGAGGTATGCTGAATTATTTGAATGTTTGGAGTATTTTACAAAATTATGGAATGAGAGAGTAAATTCTGAACCTAAAACGGACCTTATTTCTATGCTTGCCCATAACCCCCTCACCAGAAATATGGAGCCAATGGAGTATCTAGGTAATTTAATTCTTTTGATTGTAGGTGGAAATGATACTACAAGAAATTCAATGACGGGTGGGGTGGTAGCCTTAAATGAAAATCCTCTTGAATATGATAAGCTAAGAAAAAACCATAATTTAATTAATTCAATGGTACCAGAAATTATAAGATGGCAAACACCTCTAGCTTATATGAGAAGAACAGCACTAATTGATACAGAAATCAGAGGTAAAAAGATAAAAAAAGGTGATAAAGTTGTAATGTGGTATGTATCAGGTAATAGAGATGATGAAGTAATTGAAAATCCCAATGCATTTATAATTGACAGAGAAAGACCAAGAACTCATCTTTCTTTTGGTTTTGGAATTCACAGGTGTGTCGGTAACCGTCTAGCTGACTTACAGATTGAGATATTGTGGGAAGAAATTATGAAAAGATTTAATAATATTGAGGTTTTAGCTGAGCCAGAACGAGTAAATTCATCATTTGTAAAGGGTTATCTCTCTCTTCCTGTAAAAATAACTGATTAAATTATTAAAGTTATATCTATAAGTCGTTTTAAATGAATTCTGAAAACCTTCAAAACCGTTCTCTAAGAAATATTTTTGGCAAATTTGCAACAGGTGTTTCAGTTGTTTCCTTTTATGATAATCAAGGCATTCCAAATGGTATTACAGTAAATTCTTTTGCATCTGTGTCACTTGAACCACCAATTGTTTTATGGTGTTTAAATAATAATTCTGAGCTTTTTAATGAAATAAACTACAGAGAAAATTACATTTTTAATTTCTTATCTATAGATCAGAAAAATTTAGCAATCAAATTATCAGAAAAAGAAAATCATACTTTTGATTCTGTTGATCATACCCATAATGAGTCTGGGCCTATAATAAAAGATACTTTGGGTTGGATTTCTTGCTCAAAAAAAGAAACAATATCTGCTGGGGATCATTTGATTATACTCGGTATAGTTGATGATTTTGAAATATTTAAAAACAATAAAAAACCTTTAGTTTTTTGGTCAGGTGACTATCAAAATTTATAATTTAGCTAATTAATTTACAAATGATTAAATTTGTTTATTATTAAAAGTTATAAAATTTCTAAATCTGGGGGAGTTTAATGTTTAAGTTTTCAAAATTTATTTTTATTTTACCAATTCTTTTCTTTACTAATACTTTTGCTTATTCTGATGAAAATGTTCAAAATTCTGGTTCAAATGTTCAAAACTTTTCTAATGAACTCGATGAAATAGTAGTTACCGCAAGGAAGCGTGAAGAAAATATTCAAGATACAGCTCTTTCGGTAAGTGCTTTATCTGCAAGGGATATTGATAATAGAGTTCCAAATGACATTAGAGATTTAGCTGCAGACTCACCAAACTTGATTATTGACGACTTACAGCAAGGTCCTGGCAGTCCTACAGCGATTTTTATTAGAGGTATTGGTGTATCTGATGTCGAGAAAAACTTTGATCCTACAACTGGTGTTGTTTTAGATGGAGTATTTATTGGTGCAAACTCCGGAGCAATGTTAAAAACAATTGATCTAGAAAGTGTTGAAATTCTTAGGGGTCCTCAGGGAACTTTATTTGGAAGAAATACTGTTGCAGGTGTGATAAATTTAACTAGGACAAAACCTACTGGAGAAGCTGGTGGAAAAATTCGGGTTGGCTTTGGTGATTATGATACTAGCGTAGTTGACGGTATTTTAAATTTTGGTACCCCTGATCTTGCATTTAAAATATCAGGAACTCATAGAGAACAAAGAGAGGGTTTTTTAACTAACTTGGTAAACGGAGAAGATTTAGGTAGAGAGGAATATACTCAAATTACACTTAATTCACTTTTCAAGTTATCAGAAAATCTTGAAGTTGAAATAACTCTTACAGACGAAAAACAAGACCAAGATGCCCATACATCTCTTAACCTCGGAGGGGCTACTACTTGGTGGTGTGCAGTTTATGGCCAGTGTTCACCAGGTATAGGTATTCCACAAAGTGGAGATCGTTATAAAGTTTATAATAATGAGCCCAATGCTAGAAATGCTACTTTTGAAAGTTTCACTGGTATTTTTGAAATTAGATGGGATTTATCTGAAAATTATAGGTTAGATTATATTTTAGGAAGAAAGACTACAGATGAGGAAGTTGATCAAGATTGGGATGGAACCCCTCTAACACTATATCATACAACTCGTGACGCCGAATATGAACAATTAAGTCATGAATTAAGGCTTACAAGTGAACTTGATGGTCCATTTAACTATGTAGTAGGTTTGTATAAATGGGATTCTGAATATACAATACCAATGGAAAGTCGTATTGGTTTCTTTGACCTATTTGGTGCAGTTCCAACACAAGATCCATTAATTGTTGTTCCCTTATATAATTACACACATCAAGAAACAGACTCAATGGCTATATTTTTTGAGGGAGATTATGATATTAATGATCAATTCACCCTTACTGTTGGTGGAAGATATATTGATGAAGAAAAAAGTTCAAATGCCTGTCAAGGGCCAGGACCTTATCCAGATTGTAGTCAAATAAATACTTTTGCTGAGAAAACTTTTACAAAATTTACTCCAAAAGTTGCACTTAGTTATCAATCAAATGAAAATATGCTCTATTACATTAGTTATTCTCAAGGTTATAGGAGTGGCGGATTTAACGGTAGATGGGGTAATGAATTTAGCGCCGTTAGACCATACAGACCAGAAACAGTTACAAATATTGAATTAGGTTTAAAATCTCAACTTCTGGACAATAGATTAAGATTTAATATGGCTATTTTTGATATGGACTATGAAGATAAACAGTTAGATGTTGATATCCCTGATACCTTGGCAGCGATTGGAAGAGCAACTGTCACAGATAATGTTGCTGAAGCGACCTTTAGAGGTGTTGAGTTAGAACTTTATGCAATAATTAATCAAAACTTTTCTATTGATTTAAATATGGGCTATCTTGATGCTAGTTATGATGAATTCTTTGCAGATTTTACAGGTAGTGGAACTGAATCTGACTTTACATATTTAGAACCTTTGAGAGCTCCAGAGCTTACTTGGACCTTAGGATTAACTTATGAATGGCAAGCTGGCCAAGGTATTGCTTATGTTAGAGCCTCCGCTCACTTTATTGGAGAGCATCATACCTCTCAATTGAATTCTCAAACTGTGTTTAATAATGACCAAACATTAGTAGATCTTTCAATGAATTATGAACTTGATAATACAACATTTGCTTTCTTTGCTAAAAATATTACTGAAGAAGACGGTTTTACTGTTGGTTATGATGTTTTTGCTGGCGCTGCATGGACTTATGGTATGGCAAGAAAACCGAGAGTTTGGGGCTTTAATATTACTCAATCTTTTTAATTTTATTAAGGGTTAAATTAAATATGGCTTTTGAAGCAAGGGCAAAAAGAATAGTCCAAGTTCCCAAATCATATTTTTGGGAAAGGCTGAGAGCTTTTGATTCAATTAATACACTTCTTCCAGATAATATTCTTAATGTTAAGTTGCCTGATGATTTTTCAAACAGTATTGGTGATGTAAGATATGTTTATTTAGGCGATCCTTACCCAGGTGAGGTAATAGAGAGACTTGATAGCTTTTATGAAGAAAAGTATTTAACTTATTCAATTATAGATAAGTCATGTCTTCCTATGGTTAATTATGTTGCTTGTGTATCGTTAAAGGAAGTTTCAGAAAAAGAAACAGAAGTTGATTGGTGCAGTCATTTTAAACCAGTTGATGCTTCAGAGGAAGAGGTTAGTGAACTACTAAGTAATTTATATTATTTAATTTTTGATAATATTGAAAAGCAATATATTGAAACGAAAAATTAGACTTTTTAACTAAAAGTTAATTCTGGAAAGCCTTTATCAACAGACTCTCTTAACCTGTCATAATAAACCCCAGCTCCACCAAAATAAATTAAAACTCTTGAATTTTTATTTTCAATGTTTGCACCCATCATCCAAGAATAAACTTTATCACCAACGTCCATTAAGGTTTGTTTGTGAATTTCGGAAACATGAGCAGACCATTCATTCTCTGCTTCCTCAAGTGGATGGCATACTTGATGACCTTCCTCTTCCATTTTTTTTATACAATCATAAATCCAAAGTGCATTTTGCTCGATTGATGTTGGTAAATTAGCAAAAGGAGCTTGAGGGCCAGTAATTGTAAATAAATTTGGAAAATCTGAAATGCATACTCCCATAATTGATTTAGATTCTCTCTCCCATTTATCTTTAATGGTTGAACCACTGCTTCCTATTATATCAAATGCCTCTAAAGCCCCTGTATAAGCCTGGAAACCTGTAGCAAAAATTAATATATCAAAAGAGTAATCATTTTTAGTTGTTTTAACGCCTTTCTCATAAATTTCTGATATTGGTTCATTATTCTTTATATCTACAAGATGAACATTGTCTCTATTAAAGGCCTCATAAAATCCATGATCAAGCGGTGGTCTTTTGGCAAACAAAGGATAATTTTTTGGGGTTAGAAGGTCAGCAGTAATAGGATCTTTGACTTTTTCTTTCATTTTTTTAATAACAAAATCAGCTGCCATTTTATTTGCATCTGGATCCGCTAACAAGTCGTCAAATGTTTCAAAAACCCAACGAAAACTTCCATTCCAATTTTCTTCAAAGATTTTTTCACGCTCATCAGCTGGTGTATCAACAGCATTACGACCCACTGGACTATCGAAAGCCATGCCAAAAACATGATTTCTGCATTTATTAATGATTTCATCATAATTTTCCTTAATTTCTTTTTCCCACTCTGGAGTCATTGGCTTCTGCATTGCAGGTAAAACAAAATTAGGAGTTCGTTGAAATACTGTAACACTTTTGGCAGTCTTTGCCATTATAGGAAGCATTTGAACGGTGGATGCACCACACCCAATTATTCCTACTTTTTTTCCTTTGTAATCAAGTCCTTCTTGTGGCCATCTTGAGGAGTGAAAAGAAGGCCCTTCGAATTTATCTTTACCTTTTATATTTGGAATTACTGGTTGAGAAATCATTCCCATTGCACTTATAAAGTATTTGCATTTAAATTTTTCACCATTATTTGTGGTTACGCTCCAAATTTTTTCATCATTATTAAATTTAGCGTTTACAATCTCAGTATTAAGTTGGATATCAGGCCACATATTGCATTTATCAGCTACAAAGTGAAGGTAGCGATTGGTTTCTTCCCAGCCAGGGTATCTTTCTGACCAAGTCCACTCTTGCATAATTTCTTTTGAAAAAGATAAGCAATAATAGTAACCCTCACTATCAGTTGCCGCACCTGGATATTTATTCCAGTTCCATGTTCCTCCTATTCCTGAGGCTTTATCAAAAACCTTCAACGAAAGACCTAATTTTTTTAGATGATGAATTAATGCTAACCCTGCAAAACCAGCCCCAACAATAATAGCATCATAGTCAACTTTTTTATTCAATTTTTCTTCCTTAAAATTATTATAATTTTATGAATTTAATATTATATTTTTTAAATAATAAATAACATATCATGAGTATTAAAACTTGCAATATTGAAAAATGGAGACTTGTAATTATGATTATCTCATCAGCAACACATCAAAGAATTGTAAAAGTTCCCAAATCTTATTTATGGAAAAGAATGTCAGATTTTAAAAATATTGGTACTCTTTTGCCTCCCCCAATTATAGATGCGGTAAAATGCGAGAGCAATGAAATAGGAGCGTTGCGATACCTAACACTTGGAGAAAAGCAAAAATATCCTGGAGAAATTATCGAGAGACTTGAAGCAAGGTATAATCAAAGTTTTTTTGTATATTCTATAATGGATAAATCATGTCTTCCAGTAAGAAACTATATTGCTAAAATTACACTGAAAGAAATTTCTGAAAAACAAACTGAAGCATTAATTTCCAGTAACTGGGTTGATAAAAGTTCTTCTCCCGAGGAAATGAAAAAAATGTTTGAAGGTCTTTATGAGTTAATGTTCTTAAATTCTGAAACACAATATATTGAGATAAACAATAATGAAAATTGATCAAAATGAATTTAAAAAAATTATTGAATTTCTGTCTTCAGAAAAATTTTATATAGATAATGATTTTATTCCTAAACCAATTGGTGATGGACAATCAAATCCTACTTTTTTGATAAGAGATGAAAGAAAAAATTTTAAGGTATTAAGAACTCAACCCATTGGTGAT
>TARA_B100001115_G_C15848210_1_pt1 | contig 11805 bp, 8 predicted proteins | sample TARA_B100001115 | Tara Oceans TARA_B100001115 (sample SAMEA2622652) | marine metagenome | biome: marine biome (ENVO:00000447); feature: surface water layer (ENVO:00002042); material: "saline water (ENVO:00002010), including plankton (ENVO:xxxxxxxx)" | depth 5 m | reverse complement strand
ATACATTAAATGGATATAATCATAAAGATGTATCACATAAATATTTTAGGCCTGGTAGAGAAGTAGTTGATATAAAAACAGGATATGTTGGTATAATAGAAGAATATAATGAAGGTCCAAGAACATTAAAAAAAATATATTTTCCGTCAATGGGAGAAACTAAATATATTTATACAAATTTATTAAGATTAAAAAAAAAGAATATTAAAAGTAAAATAATAGAACAAAAACAAATAACAGAAAAACAAACTGAAAAATATAATAAATATTTAGAAAAAAAGAAGAATGATACAGAAAAAAGAAGAAAAGAAAAAGAGGAAAAAAGGGAAGAAAGAATAAATATGAGGAAGGCAAAAAAATTATTGAGACAAGATATAAGTAAAAATATAGTATTTAGTGATTCAGATTATAATTTGTTAAAATCTGATTCAAATATTGTAAATGAGATAAATAAAGATAGATATTTGAAAATAAAAAATTTAAAAGAGAAAAATAAATTTAAATTAAGTCAAGATAAATTAATGATTGGATTAAATAAATTAACACAAGATGGAAGTACAGAACAATTATGTTTAAATATATCAAATAGAAGTGATTATTTAAATTTAGTTAAAAAATATATGAAAGAGATGTTATAAATTATATTTTTTGATATGTTTAATAGTTTGATGATAAGCATCTAAAATGGTATCATTTAAAATATGTTTAATAGAAAATTGTGTTATATCTAAATCAATAATTAATCTGATATTTCGTTTATCTTCTTTTTTATAATCTAATGTATTTACATTAAATAATTTGGTTATATAATCAATATAATCAATATTTTCATAATCAATATTTTCATAATCTATATTATTCTTTTTTAAATTGTTTTTAATTGTGGTTATGTATAATAATAAATAATTATCATATTTTTTATTTTTTAGAAAGGGGATATTGTTACTAATACCTCCATCTATATAATAATGATTGTTATATTTAATTGGTTTAAATATAATAGGAATGCAAGTGGAGATTTGTATAGCATCTATAACTGACATTTCTGGATTATTTTTATAAGATAAATATTCATTTTTGTGTAAAGACAAATTATATACTTTGACAATAAATTTAATTTTAGTTTTATTATATAAATCTATAAAACTAATATCATTTAATTTATATTTATAGTATAAACAAGTTTTTAAAAATATTTTAATATCATTATTATTGAATATTCCATTATTTATAAACATATCATTTAAATCAAAATTATTTAAATTGATAATATCTATATTTTGTAATAATTTATACATCATTGTATTATTAAAATTTAATAATAACATAAACCCAAATAAAGATCCAGACGAACACCCTATAATATTTTTAATATCTTTCATATTAAATAAATTATGTTCATATATAGCATATAATGAACCGATATATCCCATTCCTTTAGAAGAACAACCTGCTAAAATTAGAGTATCTATTTTCATAAATAGTTAATTAAATAGTTAATATATAAATTATTTTTAAAAATTTAATCAAACATATAATATATAATGTCGCAATTAAATATAAAAGATTTATATACGTCAGCAAAAAAAACAGAATTAGAAAAATATAAATTATTTGATGAAGTTTTAAAAAAATGTCATAAAAAAATAAAATTAAATGCAGATAATAAAAAAACAAACTGCGTATTCCAAGTTCCCCCTTTTATATTTGGAAAACCATTATATGATATTGATGAATTACAAGAATTTTTATTAAAATCTTTAAAAATGAATGGATTTGAAATAAAAAAATTAATGGAATATTATATATATATTAATTGGAATATAACTAAACCAGAAGTAAAAGAAAATAAAAAAGTAAAGAAAAAAGAAGATAAATCTTATAGAGCTATAGAAGATTATAATCCAAGTGGTATGTTTGTAAATAATCAAAAAGCATTAATGAATATAAAAGATAAATCTATTAAATTATTAGATAAATTTTAATAATCTTCTTCTCCAATTACAATCCAATCATTAACAAATGGTTTTAAATCTAAATTATCTTTAATTAATGATATATGAATTGATTTACTAGTTTTAATTATATTAAAAGCAAAATAGTTTTCTATAAATTTTATAATTCCTTTATGATTTAATTTTAAATAAAATATAATATTCTTATTATATTTTTTACTTTTAACATTTTTGGTCCTTGATAATAAATGCTGTATTAATTTATTAATTTCAAGGGTCCCATTTTCTTCTAATATAGATACAATGGTTTTGAAAGCAATTTCATCAATTTCAGATTTTGATAAATTCCACTCAAAATTTTCCCCCATTTTAATTTATATTATATATTTTTTATCAAAATATTAATTTATCCATAAAAATAATATCAAAAAATTATAATATATATAATATATTTATGGGTGATTATTCTCCAACTAAAAAAAAAAGAGGAAGAAAAAAATCTTTAAAAAAAAAGAACTTATCTAAAAAAAAATATAAAAGTTTAATTAAAAGAAAACAAAAGAAAAGTTTATCAAAAAAAGATAATGAAAAATTAGAAGATGAATTATATAGAAAGTTTTGTAGTTGTGTAAAAACTATTAAATATAGTAAAAAGGCACCTAAAAATAGTGAATATAGTATTTGTTTATATTCAGTATATAAACAAAGAAAATTAAAAGTGCCTGATAATGCTGTTAAAAATTGTAAAAAAATATTTAAATAATTTGAAATATCTAATTATAAAAAAGTAAATTAGATTACTCCTCTTTTTAAAATGGGTATTCGTGAAAATGATTTTGAACCCTTGCCTAATAGATCATCATCTGAATCATCTAAATCAGCGAACACATCTAGTAAACCAAATTATGAGTTAAGATTTAAAATGTGTTTATGTTGTGTTTGGATATGTATTGGTCTTATTGGTTGGTTATGTTATCTATATTATTCATCTGTTATGGAAGAAAGGGATGAAATAGATATTAGTAATACAAGTATTGCAGAACCACTGTTAGATAAAACAACAGATAAGCATGTAAATTGTACTCAAGAAAAACCTTGTAAATATACTTGTATTTATGTTAAGGAACATTTTAATAGAACTCCAGAAGATTGTAAATACACAGATTATTTTGGTATTATTTCAACAATTTTAGAAATATTAATTGGTATTGCTATATTAGGATGTCTATGTCCAAAACAACAAACATAGAATAATTAATTTATAAATAATTTGAAAATTTATTATTAAAAAAATAATAAAGAGCAATTAGATAATGTCTATCATACTAGATTATGGTTGTGGTAATGATGGATGTTATTGGACTGAAGACTATGATACACCGACAGAACAAAATTTTGGTTCAAAAGATAGAGGGAATACATTTATATTAAATTGTTGTCTGTTAATTCTACTTATAAACGGGTTTATATATTGTTGTATAAATATAAGTTCTGAAAAAAATATAAAAAGGGACAATTTTCTAAAATGTGTTTATTTAACTACATGTATATATATTTTTGGATATATTACATTACTATATTATAGAGATACAATTATACAAAGAAGTGTATGTGAATATAATTATTATTGTGAGATTGTAAATAATACTTTAATGTCCTATAAATATTATTATTTGACTGATACAGAAGAATGTTTAGATTATTCAGAATTATCAGATTTATATTTTGATAATAATTATGATAAACCGGATTATATTAATAATTATTGTGGAACAAGTGAATATGGATGTTGTAGAATAAATAATCGATGTGAATTTTCATTTACAACTGTGGATTTACATGAATATCATACAAATCCAACCGAAATATATAATAATTTTCTAAATGCGAATAGATATACTGGATACGCAAGTATAAGTGTATATAAAGAAAATGAAGAAGGTAGTAATTGTCCTACTATGAAAACAATTATATTAGATTATGTAAATAATATTAAAATACATTATATATATATTTCTGTTGTAATATATGTATTGATTATTATTTTAATATCATATATAATATATTGTTATTTAGATAATGAATATTTTGGACTAAATGATTTAGAACAGACGGATTTAGAAAGGGGAAATAGAAAACCAAAATCAATATTAAAAAATGGTAAAAGTAGTAATAGCAATAGTAAAAGTGAAGAAATGGTTACATTAAAAGGCGGAACTTAATTAAAAATAAAATTAAAGATACATATTTGGAGGAGGTAAATCATTATTTTTATGTTTATTTAATAAATTATCAATATCTTCTTCTGTAATAGTATAAGGTAATTTAAAATTATCAAAATGATAAGGTAATTCTATTTCAGATTGTTTTTTATCATCATTATATAGCATTTCAAACATATTAATTTTAGATACAATATTATCTAAACATCGTTTTAAATTTCTAACACCTTCTTCTTTTTCAGTATAATTTTCAATAATATATTTAATAATATCATTATTTATTTTAATTTTATTAGTATAATTGTATGTATTATATATTTGTTTTAATAAATAATCATTGGTAATATTTATTTTATCTTCTATTGAAAATCCTTTTGTTCTAATAACTTGCATTCTATCTTTTAAAATTCTATTAACTTTAGATTCATCATTAAAAGAGAATATAAATAATACTTTTGATAAATCTATATCTATTCCAGGAAAATATTTATCTTGATAACAATTATTTTGTGTTAAATCTGTGATATGTGTTAATAAATGTACAATTTCATCACCCTTAGTAGTATCACTTATTTTATCTAATTCATCAAAATATATAACAGGATTCATACATTTCATTTCTATTAATATATCTATAATTCTTCCCCATCTTGAACCTTCATATGTAAAATTATGACCATCAAAATAAGAAGCATCAGATGAACCACCTAATGCTATAAATGCGAATGGTCTATTAATTGCTTTTGATATACCTTCTTTAACTAATGTTGTTTTACCATTTCCCATAGGTCCTTGAAGTGCTAATATATTCCCTTGAGAATTCGGATTAGTAATCCATTTTGCTAATATTTGTAATATATTATTTTTAGCTTCAATATGACCATATATTGATTCATTTAAAATTTTATTACTATTTTTTAAAAAATTTTTTTTTTCTATAGAAGAAGAGCTAAAATTAATTGGTATATTAGAAAATGTATCAAATGGAATTTTAACTAATGCAGAAATCCATTGTTCTAATTTATTATATTCTCCAGAACTTGAATCAATCCCTTCTAATTTATTGATAGAATTAATAGCAATTGATTTAATTTTAACATTCATATTAGAATTTAAAATCTTAAATTTTAATGGAATATGAGTACTATTAATTTTATTAATATCTTTTAATTCATCTAAATATTTAATTTTTGTTTCCACATTTAATTTATGGAAATATTCAAAATTACTATCTTCTGGATTAACATTATTTTCTGTTAAATTTTCATATTCATAATCATATTCATCTGTATTATCTTTATAATTATCATATTCTTCATAATCAGAATCACTATTATCACTTGAATCAATACTTGAATCAATACTTGAATCAATACTATAATCATCTATATCTTTTTTATCATCTATATCTTTTTGTGGATATTCAATTTGAGTTATATTTATGTTCTTGTTCCTCTTTTTTAATTGATTATTGGCTGATTTAACAATATAATTTATAAACAATTCTTCTATTTTTAAATTATTTTTCTTTTTTTTATTTTTTGGATTATCTTCTACATTGTATATTTTTCTTTTTCTTAATTTATTAAGTTCTTCATTTAACATACTTCTATCAAATTCATCATCACAATCATAATCTATTAAATCTTTAATATTACCAAATTCATCAATATCATCTAAATCAATATTATCATTTGGATTAGGATTATTAGGCATTCCAATTATATCATTATTTTTTTTTTTAGAACGAGTTGTCATGTTATGAATATTACTCATAATTTAATCATTAAATAGATATTTTTTTATTTAATTAAATTTATTAAATTTGATTTTTTTTTAAAAAACTTAAAAAAAAAACAATAATATTAATATATAATTAATATTATATGGCTACTATAACAGAACCAATAATAAAAAATATAAATGGAATCCAATTTAGTATTATGAGTCCAGAAGAAATAGAAAATAGATCAGTAGTAGAAATAGTAAAACATGATACTTATGAAAAAAATGTTCCAGTTATAAAAGGTTTATTTGATCCAAGAATGGGGGTTACAGATATGGGGAAAACTTGTAAAACTTGTGGTCAAAAAAATATAGATTGTCCAGGACATTTTGGTCATATTAAATTAGCAAAGCCTGTATATCATTATCACTTTATAAATACAACTGTAAAAATATTAAATTGTGTATGTTTTAGATGTTCTAAATTATTAATAAATAAAGAAGATTATAGTTCAAAAGAATTATTTAAAAAACCTGCAAAGAATAGATTTGATGAGATTTATAATATATGTCAAAAAGTAAAAGTATGTGGTCATAAAACAGACGAAGGGTGTAATGCCGTTCAACCAGAAAAATATAAACTAGTAGGATTAGAAGGTATAAGTACAAAAATAGGAGATGAAGAATCTATTATAGATATTGAATATGTTAAAACATTGTTAGAAAAAATAACAGATGAAGATGCTAGATTTTTAGGATTTTCAGAAAAATGGTGTAGACCAGAATGGTTAATATGTAGTATTTTACCTGTACCTCCACCATCTGTTAGACCATCAGTTAAACAAGATAATTCACAAAGAATGGATGATGATTTAACACATAAATTATCTGATATTGTAAAAGCAAATAATAGTTTAAGGCAAAAAATTGATTTAGATTCTAGAAAAGAAGTGATAGATGATTGGTCTAAATTATTACAATATCATGTAGCTACTTTAATTGATAATGATATACCTGGATTAGCTCAGGCAGCTCACAGATCTGGTCGTGCATTAAAATCTATTAGACAAAGATTAAAAGGAAAAGAAGGAAGAATTCGTAATAATTTAATGGGTAAAAGAGTAGATTATTCAGCAAGAAGTGTAATTACACCTGATCCGAGTATAGAGTTAGATGAATTAGGTGTTCCTATTAAAATAGCATTAAATTTAACATTTCCAGAAGCAGTTACTAAATTAAATATTAAAAAATTATCAAAATTAGTTAAAAATGGAGCAAAAAAACATCCAGGAGCAAAAACAATTATTAAAAGGGATACAAATATTAAAATAACAATTCACGAAAATAATAAACATAGTATTGATTTAGAATTAGGAGATATAGTTAATAGACATTTAATAGATGGAGATTTTGTATTATTTAATCGTCAACCATCACTACATAAAATGAGTATGATGGGTCATAGAGTTAGAGTAATGAAAGGAAATACATTTAGATTAAATATTAGTGTTACTCCTCCATACAATGCTGATTTTGATGGTGATGAGATGAATATGCATGCTCCACAATCAATATCATCTGTTGCAGAATTAAAATATATAATGTCTGTTAATAAACAAATAATTTCACCAAGAGAAAATAAACCAATTATAACAATTGTTCAAGATACATTATTAGGTATTAACAAATTAACAAATTATTATAAAATTCCTTATATTGTTCCTAAAAAAAATGATTTATTATATATTAATAATACAAATATATTACCTATAAAACCAATTTCAGGTAAAGTGGGTAAAGTAGATGAAATTATAGTAGAAGCATCTTATTTTACAAAATCACAATTTATGAATATAATTAGTAATTTATCAACATTTGGAAGAAAGATAGAAAAAGGAGATTTAACATATAGATTAAAAGATGTTGATATTGAATTATGGTCTGGTAAACAAGTAATGAGTTATATATTGCCAGAAAATTTAAATTTAGAAATGGAAAATGGATCAGGAGATGATGATACAAATATTACAAATTTTGTAAAAATATTGAATGGAGTAGTTAAACAAGGTGCATTTGATAAAAGTTTATTTACAAAAATGTCAAAAGGATTAATTCATACAATTTATAATGATCATGGTCCTGAAAGAACAAAAGATTTTATAGATGATTTACAAAAAATTGTATCTTATTATTTATTAATAGAAGGTTTTAGTGTTGGTATTAGTGATATGATTGCTGATAAAGCTACTAATAAAGCATTAAATAATGTAATTAAGAAAACAAAAGAAAGTATAAATGAAATAACTCAAGAATTACATCTTAATATTTTTGAAAATTTTTCAGGACAAACAAATCAGGAATATTTTGAATCAAAAGTAAATTCAATTTTAAATAAAACAACAAATGAAACAGGTGATTTAGGATTATCTAATTTAGATCCAAGAAATAGAGCAACAACAATGATTAAATCTGGTTCAAAAGGTAAAGCAATGAATATAGCTCAGATGGTTGCTTGTTTAGGTCAACAAAATGTTGATGGAAAAAGAATTCCATTAGGATTTAATAAAAGGACATTACCTCATTATACAAAAGATGATGATTCATCTGAAGCAAGAGGTTTTGTAGAAAATTCATTTATATCAGGTCAAACACCTCAAGAATATTTCTTTCATGCTATGGGTGGTAGGGAAGGTTTAATTGATACAGCAGTTAAGACATCTGAGACAGGATATATTCAAAGAAAATTGATAAAAGCAATGGAAGATTTAAAAGTAAATTATGATTATTCGGTAAGAAATAGTTCTGATATAATAATTCAATTTATTTATGGAGATGATGGAATGGATTCTTGTTTAGTAGAATCACAACCATTAATTATTCCAAAATTAACAACAGAAGAAATGTGTAAACAATTCTTATTTGAGGAATCATTTGATTGGTCTAAAGTATTAGAAGATGATGTAATTAAAGTTATGAAAAAGACAAAAAATTATAAAAAAATGTTAGAAGAAAACTTTAAAGAGTTATTAGATGATAAATATTATCTATTAAAATTATTTAATAATAGTATTGAAAATAATATATTTTATCCAGTACATATAAATAGAATAACAACAAATATAGTAGGATTAAATAATAAAAATAAATCAGATATATCTCCAATAGAAATAATTAATAAAAATAAAGAGTTAAAAGAAAAATTATATATTAGAGATGATTTTAAAAATAATAAAATAATGCATATTTTAATTAATATTCATTTATCTCCTAAATTATTGATAAATAAATTTAGAATTACAAAATCTCAGTATAGTGAATTATTAGAAATAATAACAAAACAATTTTATAAATCAAGAATATCACCTGGTGAGATGGTTGGAGCAATTGCTGCACAGAGTATTGGTGAACCAGCTACACAAATGACATTAAATACTTTCCATTTTGCAGGTGTAAGTGCTAAATCAAATGTTACTCGTGGTATTCCAAGATTAAGGGAATTATTACATATTACTAAAAATCTAAAATCTCCATCTGTAAAGATTATATTAAAAGAAAAATATGGAAAAGATAGAAAAATATGTGATTATATTAAAAATAAATTAGAATATACAACTTTACGAGATATTATAACTGAAAGTGATATACATTTTGATCCTAAAAATGATAAATATGAAACAAGTATAGATGAAGATAAAGAATTTTTATCAATTTATAAAGAATTTTTAGATTTAGAATATGAAGATGATAGCGAAATGATAGAAACAAATCCATGGATTATTCGATTAAAATTTGATAAAAATATTATTTTAAGAAAAGGTTTAACTATGGAAGATGTTTATTTAGCAATTAATAATTATGATATAAATAATAAATATAAATTTATATATTCAGATGAAAATTCCAAAATGATAATTGGTAGAATATCAATAAAAGAATTTCAAAATATTAAACCAGATAAACTAATGAATGGATTATATGATCAAACAGATACAATTAGTATTTTTAAAGATATGGAACAAGATTTATTAGATAATGTAGTTATTAAAGGTGTTAAAAATATAACAAATATAGTTATGAGTGAAGAATCAGTAGATAAATTAGTAGATAAAGAAGTTGTTACAGAAAAAAGATGGATATTAGAAACAGATGGAACTAATTTATTAGATATATTTGCTTCTAAATATGTAGATAGTTATAATACGACTACAAATGATATTATTGAAATATATGAAACACTTGGAATAGAAGCAGCAAGAAATAAATTAATTGAAGAAATTAGAGGTGTAGTTGAATACGAAGGTTCATATATTAATATTAGACATATTGAATTACTATGTGATATTATGACATCTACCGGTATATTATTATCTATTAATAGACAAGGTATAAATAGAGGAGATTCAGGTCCATTAGCAAAATGTTCTTTTGAAGATACAACAGACCAATTAATTAAATCTTCCTTATTCGGTGAAGTTGATAAATTATTAGGAGTATCAAGTAATATTATGATGGGACAAAAAATAAAAGCAGGAACAAATAATTGTGAATTATTATTTGATGAAAATAAATACATAGAAGAAATATCAAAAATATCAGATGTACCAGAAGATATTAATATTATGAATCAAGATATTGATAGTATGTTTGAAGATGATAAAGATGAAGAAACTTATGAATATTGTAATGATGATGATTTTAAATTTTCTATAGAATAATTTACATATCTAATATATCCTCAATACTTTTATCACATTTAGAAGATAAATACATAAAATTATTTTTTTTTATTCTACCACTTATTATATCATTTCTAACTGCAGTACAATCTGGAATTAGAAATTCTGTAATATCTACATATTCTTCTTTTGGTTTATCAATTGTTTCAGGTAATTCAGGTAATTCAGGTAATTCAGGTAATTCCATTTGTTCTGGCGGTGGTTCTGGTGGTAATTCTATTGGTTCTGGTGGTAATTCTATTGGTTCTGGTGCTAATTCGGGTGGTGGTTCTGGTGCTTCTATTTTTTCTTCTGGTGGTTCTGGTGGTGGTTCTATTTTTTCTTCTGGTGGTTCTGGTGGTGGTTCTGGCGGTGGTTCTATTTTTTCTTCTGGTGGTTCTGGTGGTTCTATTTTTTCTTCTGGTGGTTTTGGTGCTTCTATTTTTTCTTCTGGTGGTGGTTCTGATGGTTCTGGTGGTTGTTCTATTTTTTCAGGATTATCTATTATATTTATTGTTTTTGAAATAATATTTTCTTTATCTTGTTGGGAATTAATACTTTTACCTCCAAAATAATCTTTAATTTGGTTTGATTTAATACAATCTGTATCTAAATTAATTTTTAAAATATCTCCTTCATCAAGCTCATAAGGTTGTTCTACTAAAACATCGCATTCATTTTTATATGCAGGTCTAATTATCATTTGTTGTGGTTGTTGCGGTTGCTGGATTTGTTGCGGTTGCTGCATTTGTTGCATTTGTTGCATTTGTTGTTGCATTTGTTGTTGCATTTGTTGTTGCATTTGTTGCTGCTGCATTTGTTGTTGCTGAATTTGTTGTTCCATTTCTAATTTTTTCATTTCTAATTCTTGTTGCATTTGCTGTTGTTGTAATTCTTGTTGTTGCATTTGCTGTTGTTGTATTTGCTGTTGTTGTAATTCTTGTTGTTGCATTCTAGGATCATATGATTGATTTACTGAATTGTCTTCTAATAATTCTGTAATTTGTCCAAATATACCTTTTTTTTCAGAAACATTATCGGGATTTGTAGATTTATCTTGTGGAGAAGTTGATTGAGATGTTTCTTGAGGTTTTGGTTGAGATGTTGATTTTTTATCTTGTTGAGGTGTTTGTTGAGGCGTTTGTTGAGGAGTTTGTTGAGGTGTTTGTTGAGGCGTTTGTTGAGGAG
>TARA_B100001115_G_scaffold147628_1_pt1 | contig 11897 bp, 7 predicted proteins | sample TARA_B100001115 | Tara Oceans TARA_B100001115 (sample SAMEA2622652) | marine metagenome | biome: marine biome (ENVO:00000447); feature: surface water layer (ENVO:00002042); material: "saline water (ENVO:00002010), including plankton (ENVO:xxxxxxxx)" | depth 5 m | reverse complement strand
CCTGCAAAACACCCGGGCCGTTACCAGGCGCCACTTTTTCGGTCAAGCCGGACTGGGCTTCGGCTCCATCGCCCTCAATGACTTGCTTACGGGCAATGCCCATGCGGGCAAGGGAAAAGACTTTCGAATCCCTGCTAAGGCCAAGTCGATCATTTACCTGCACATGGCGGGTTCCCCTTCGCAGATCGATCTTTTCGAGAACAAGCCCGCCCTGACCAAGTTTCACGGTAAGGATTGCCCCCAGGAATACCTCAAGGGAAAGCGCTTTGCCTTTATCAAGGGAACACCCAAGATGATGGGGCCGGTTTTTGACTACAAAAAACATGGGCAGAGCGGACAATGGGTGAGCGATCTCATGCCCGGGCTCAGCTCCGTCATCGACGACGTCTGCGTGATCCGTTCCATGCATACCGAGCAGTTCAATCATTCCCCCGCCCAGCTTCTTCTCCAGACCGGTAATTCACTCCTCGGCTACCCCGCCATGGGCTCATGGGTTACCTACGGACTGGGTAGCGACAACGAGAACCTGCCCGGTTTCGTGGTCCTAGCCTCGGGAGGAAAGACCCCTAGCGCCGGTAAATCCCTTTGGGGCTCGGGGTTTTTGCCAACCCTCTACCAGGGCGTGCAATGCCGGACCGACGGGGGCGACCCCATCCTCTACCTCTCCGACCCCAAGGGGCTTGGCCGCAAGGCGCGCCGGAAAACCCTCGATGCCATCAAGGACCTCAACGAGTATCAGCACAAGCACGTGGGTGACCCGGAGACGCTTACGAGAATTTCCCAATACGAATTGGCATTCCGCATGCAGATGTCGGTCCCCGAGGTGATGGACTTGACCAAGGAACCCGAACACGTACTCAAACTGTACGGAGCCAAGCCCGGTCACGTATCCGATGCCGAATCAGCCGCAGACCCCCGCCGTCTCTACAAGGGCAACGATCCTACCTTTGCCAACAATTGTCTTCTGGCGCGGCGTTTGGTCGAGAACGGGGTACGCTTCGTCCAGCTCTACGACTGGGGCTGGGATCACCACGGATCCTCCCCCGGAGAATCGATCGACGAGACCCTCCCCATCAAGTGCCGGCAAATCGACCAAGGCCTTGCCGGTCTGATCACCGACCTCAAGCAACGCGGACTCTTCGAGCAAACGCTGATCGTCTGGGGGGGTGAGTTCGGACGCACCCCCATGATGCAGAACAACCGCAACTCCACCTTGAAGAAAGGCTTCTATGGACGCGATCATCACCCGTACGCCTTTACCATGTGGATGGCCGGAGCCGGCATCAAGCCCGGAGCCTACGGCCAAACCGACGACATCGGGTATTACGTAGCCGAGAACCCGGTCGGGATTCGCGATCTCCAGGCGACTATTCTCCATCAGATTGGCCTCGACCCTCATCGTTTCAGTTTTGCCTACCAAGGCCTCAACCAGAGGCTGATCGGCCCCACCGAGGAAGGGAAGGTCGTCAAGGGGATCCTCGCCTGAGGTCTCGTCACGCCTGTTCCAGGATGAATAACCTTCACCCGACGGCTCGAGCCAAGTTTTGCGGACGGCTTTTCCTCCCCCTTCTGGCTTCGCTTTGCCTTTTTCCTTTCGCCTTCGCAAAAAACGCCCCCTTTCCCGTTACCATCTCCCCGCAAAAGCTGACGCCCCTGATGGAGAGGGAATTACGCGGCTGTTTCGATTTCTTCTGGAAGGAGTGGAATTCCGATCCCAAGAGCCCGACCTACGGAATGACCAACGGCGACTACGTTGGCCTCCAAACCTATTCCCCGATCGCCATCGAGGAGCAGGGCTTTTATTTCGCAGCCATCGTAATCGGCGTGGAACGGGGATGGATCCCCCGGGAAGAGGGACGGAAAAGAATCATCACCTGCCTGAAAACCCTTCGTGAGCTCAATAGGATCAACGGATTCTGGTACCACTTCATCGATCCCGACACGGGCAAGCGCGGATGGAAGGATTCCCATAACATTGAGCTGAGCAACGCCTCCGCAGGTACCATGCTCCTCGGAGCTTTGGCCGCATCCGAATATTTTGGGGGAGAAATCCAGCGCCTGACCCATGAACTGTATTCGAAAATGAACTGGAAATGGTTCACCAATCCGGAAACCAAGCATCCCTACCTCGCCTGCTACCCGGAAGACCTTCCCGACAAAGTTCCCCCCGGCATCAACGAGGATGGCATGTTCGGGGGCTGGTCGGCCTACAGCGAACACATCTTCCTCTACATCCTGGCCGCAGGCGCCCCGAAAAGCGATTTCGCCACCGGATCCGATTCGTACTATGCCATGAAGACCTACAAGGGGCGCTACAAAGGAGAGGAATTCATCATCTGCGGAACGGGCGCCGCCTTTACCTACCAATGGACCCATGCCTTCATCGATTTCCGCAACCTGCGTGACAAGCTGGGGCGCGATTGGTTTTCCAATTCACGCCATGCGTCCCTGGCCGCCCGGCAATACGCAATCGACAACGCCCACCGCATCAAGGGCCTCGGCCCGAATTCCTGGGGCATGTCCGCCTGCATCAGCCCATCCACAGGTTACAGCGGCCGATACGGCTCCCATCCCATCGGGGCCGGGCACAAGCTCCTCGAGGACGGGACGGTCGCCCCCTACGGCGCCCTCTCCTTTCTTCCCTTCACGCCTCAGGAATCAAAGGCTGCTCTTGAACATATGTACGAGATCCCTGGCCTTGTCGGGAAATACGGGCTCTACGACGCCTACAGCTACCTCACCAAGGCCAAGGGTGATCAGCCCTGGATCGCAAAAAGCTACCTGGGCATCGACAAGGGGCTGGTTCTTCTGATGTTCGAGAATTACTCCACCCAGCTCATCTGGCGGTTGCTTCATCAAAACGCCCATATCCAAAAGGGCTTGCACGCACTCGAATTCAAGCAAAAGCCTCTGCATTGATGCGAGTTTTAACCTTCAAGACCAGGTCGTGAACGGAAAACCTTGCTGCGCCCCTTCCGCTCGTCCCCAGAAAGCGAAGCCCCATGACGAGACCACAGGGACCCGCGGCGGAGCATCCCCTGAAGCCTCCGTCGAAAACGCGTCCCTGATTCCCGCTGGTTCGTTTAGGATGGGAGCTGAGGGGCCGGAATGCTGGGCAAGCGACGGCGAAGGTCCTATCCGTGAATTCGAACTGGACGATTATTTGATCGATCGTTGCTGCGTGAGCAATTCGGAATTCGAAACCTTCGTGGAGGAAACCGGTTACCAAACCGAGGCCGAAAAATTCGGATGGTCCATCGTTTTCGTGGGGCAGATCCCCAAGGCTCAGCGCAAGCGCAAGCGATTCGAGACAGTGGTCGGAATGCATTGGTGGGCGAAAGTAGAAAAGGCGGACTGGCGCAAACCGGGAGGACCGGGCAGCAACGTCCGAAAACTCGGAGACCATCCGGTCGTCCACGTCAGTTGGAACGATGCCTCGGCCTACGCCGAGTGGGCAGGCAAGCGCCTCCCCACCGAGGCGGAGTGGGAAAAGGCCGCCCGCGGAGGGCTCGAACAAAGCCGCTACCCCTGGGGAGACGAACTGACCCCCGGGGGCAAGCACCTCTGCAACATCTGGCAGGGCGCCTTCCCGGACCAGAATACGGGGGAGGACGGTCACCTCTGGACGGCTCCTGCGAAAAGTTTCCCAGCCAACGGGCACGGACTCTACAACGCTTCGGGCAACGTCTGGGAATGGACCTCCGACTGGTTTGATCCCACTTGGCGCCGGAACGCCGGCTCAAAGAACCCGACCGGGCCGAAGGAAGGCACTGAGAAAGTAATCAAGGGAGGCTCCTTTCTTTGCCACGATTCCTACTGCAACCGCTATCGGATCGGAGCCCGAACGAGGAACACCCCCGACTCCTCGACTTCCCACACGGGCTTTCGCCTAGCCTGCGGGACGGGCTGAACGGGAAGACCATTTTCTTCGACAAGCATGGGGCGAAACGAGTAGAAGACTTCTTGACCCCGAACTTTACGAACCCCCTCCATCAGAGATGACTATCAGACACGCCCTCAATCTCCTTGTTTTTCTCTTTCCCGTCCTGGCCTTGACGGCCAAGGGCGCGCCGAAGAAACCGAACATTCTCTTCATCTTCACCGACGACCAGTCCCATCGTACCGTCTCGTGCTACCCGGAGGCCCCGGATTGGGTGAAGACCCCACACATAGATTCCTTGGCCAAGGAGGGCATTCGCTTTGCCCATTGCTACATGGGCTCCTGGTGCATGGGTTCGCGGGCAACCCTTCTCACCGGGCACCAGACCTACGGGGTCAATTCGATGCGGATGGAGGGGGAATATCCGGGTAGCGTCTACGACCCGGAAAAATGCCCCTTTTGGCCGGCCGTATTCAGGAAGAACGGGTACCAGACCGCTCAGGTCGGCAAATGGCACACCGGCACGGACAATGGTTTCGGGCGCGACTGGGACTTCCAGAAGGTCTGGAACCGGCCCGCCTTTCCCGGAAACGCAGGCAACTACTTCAAGGAACAACTGATCCAGACGAACGGGCCCAAGCCGGTCATGACCCAGGGATACTCGACCGACAACTACACCAAGTGGGCCGAGGAATACATTCGGGGCGGTCACGGAAAGGACGAAGAGAAACCCTTTTACCTCTGGGTCTGCTATGGGGCCGTCCACGGCCCCTTTACCCCCGCCAAGAGGCACTTCGAGGACTACCCCGGCGTGAAGGTTGACGTCCCCAAGGACGTCTATCCCCCGAGGAAAGGAAAACCCGAGTATTCCAGAAACAAGGAACAATGGGTCCCCGGCCCCGATGGTTTTCCCGTACTCAAGGCGGGTAGGTTTGCGGGTCGCACGGTGAGCGGGAAATTCATTCACGGCACCGATCTCCATTCCCTTGAGAGGCAGTACAACCAGGGAGTGCTCGCAATCGACGACGGAGTCGGCCGGCTGATCAAAGCCCTCAAGGAAACCGGCCAGTACGAGAACACCCTCATCGTATTCGGGGCCGACCAGGGAATCGCCTGGGGGCAAAAGGGCTTCCAGATGAAGCTCGCCCCCTACGACGGAACCATCCGCGGCCCCCTCATCGTAAGCATGCCCAAGAAATTTCCCACCGGCAAAGTTTGCCCCAAACCCGTCGGCGGCGCCGACCTTGTCCCGACCTTCTTCAAAACGGCGGAGCTCGATCTTCCATGGAAGATGCACGGGCGCGACCTCACCCCCCTCCTCGAGCAACCCGGTCGCAAGGATTGGAAAACCCCCCTCCTTCTCGCCCATACCGGGATGAGCTTCGGCGAGGACTGCGACGAGGTGATCGACATGAAGGACGACCCCATCTACCAGAAGCAAAGGGTACCTTGGTGGGTTTCCCTGCGAACGGATCGCTACAAATACATCCGCAACCTTTTGCCCGGGGAAACCGAGGAACTCTACGACATGAAGAAAGACCCCGAGGAACTGATCAACCTTGCGGTGGATGAAAAACACCTCGCTCTTCTGCGAAAGCTCAGGAAGAAAGCGATTTCCGAATTGGAAAGAACGGACTGCAATTTTGCCGGAAAAATGCCTCCCGTGCGGACCCCCTGAACGCCCCAAGCCATGAAAAAGCCGACCGCCCTCATCTTGAGCCTTTGGGCTCTCTCTCCTACCGGGGCCAAGCCCAACATCCTTTTCATCGCCGTCGACGACTTGCGTCCCGAACTCGGTTGCTATGGAGGGAAGCAGGTCCAGTCCCCCCACATCGATAAGCTGGCGGCCCGAGGAACAACCTTCCACCGGGCCTATTGCCAGGTTGCAGTCTGTGGTGCCTCGCGGGCAAGCTTGATGACCGGGCTTCGTCCCACCTGGAAGCGTTTTCTCAAGTACGATACCTTTGCCGAAAAGGACGCCCCCGATGCCATGACCCTGCCTGGTGAATTAAGGAAAAACGGATACCACTGTCTTTCCAACGGGAAGATTTTTCACCACAAGAACGATACTGCAACACGGAGTTGGAGCGAGGACCCATGGAAGCCCGACATGGGAGGAGCTTCCTTCATCGACCCCAAGTCCAAATCCATGATAGGCGGGCGCAAAAAACGCGGTCCCGTCCTGGAAGGGCCCCAAGTTCCCGACAACGCGTACCCCGATGGACAAATCGCGGACAAGACCATCGCCGACCTCAAGAGGATGAAAAAGCAGGGCAAGCCCTTCTTCATCGCCTGTGGGTTCATCAAGCCCCACCTCCCCTTCTATGCCCCCAAGAAGTACTGGGACCTCTATGACCCGGCGGATCTCGAGCTCGCGGACAACCGCACGCTCCCCCGCCACGCGCCCTCCAGCCTCAAGGGCTCAGGGGAGGTTCACAACTACCACGACCGGGGCATGAAGTACAACAGCGACGAATGGCATCGGGCCTGCCTGCACGGCTACTATGCATGCGTCAGCTACGTCGACGCCCAGGTCGGCAGGCTGATGAAGACGCTGGACCAGTTGAAACTGAGCAAAGACACCATAGTCATCCTGTGGGGGGATCATGGCTGGCACTTGGGCGAGCACAACTTCTGGGGCAAGCACAACGTCATGCACCTTTCCACCCGCTCGCCCTTGATCGTCTCCGCGCCCGGGTTCAAGCCTGGGCAAACTTGCGACCGGCTGGTCGAATTCGTGGACGTCTACCCCACCCTAATGGAGCTCGCCGGCCTCAAGACGGCAAACGACGGGCTTCAGGGAACGAGCTTCAAGCCCTTGCTCGAGAAACCCGGCCTGGCATGGAAGAAAGCGGCCTTCTCCAAGTACGGACCGGCCGTCAGTCTGGTGACCAACCGCTACAACTACGCTGAATTCAAGAATGGGGAAAAAATGCTTTTCGACCTGAACTCCGACCCGGATGAGAACGTCAACCTCTCCACCTCGCCCAAGCAAAAGGAAAACCTCAAGCGCCTCGGGAGGATTCTCAAGGACGGTTGGCGCGGAGTTTTACCCCCAACCGCCAAACGTTAAAGTCGTCCGGCATTATAAGCGATGAGCAACACAAAAAAATCTGGAGCCAAGGCACTCTTGGCTCTTTGGGCAAGCGCCATGGCGTCGGTGGCTCCAGCCGAGGATCACAATGCCTTGGCCTTCGTTCGCCCAGCCTCGGCACCGGGTCCCCTCGACAACCCGCTCAAGGGCTATTGTCCCTACGTCACTGCGGGAGAGATTCATCGCCCTTACTCGATGTCTTTCCTTTACACCTCATGGAAGGAGCTCGAACCAACCGAGGGCAACTATGCCTTCGAGGCTTGGGAAAAGAAGGTATGGTCCCATCCTCGGGCCAAGGGGAAACACCTCGTTATCCGGGTTTATGCGGATTACCCCAAGAAACCATCGGGTTTGCCCGACTGGTTGCGGACCAAGGGAGTAAGGGAAAAAAAATACCGCGACCATGGCGGAGGCATGAGCCCCGACTACGACCATCCGCAAATGGTGGTGGCGATGGAGCGGTTCGTCTCGGCATTCGGAAAACGCTACAACAATAATCCTAGAATAGCCTTCATTCAGCTAGGTCTCCTGGGCTTTTGGGGGGAGTGGCACACCTATCCCCATGAAGAATGGTTCGCTTCCGAGAAAACCCAGCGACGCATAATCCGCGCTTACCTGAAGGCATTTCCGGACAAGCAACTGATGGCCCGGTATGCAGATGGGGTTCTCGCCGACTACAGGGAAATCGGGTTTCACGACGACATGTTTCCCGAGGACACCGACAATGGGAAGGAGTGGTCCTTCCTTGCCCGCATGCGCCGAGCGGGACACTCAGATACTTGGAAACGAAAAGTGGTGGGAGGTGAAATGGAGCCCCATAATGCCCCCAAATGGCTAGGCGGGCAATGGAACCATACCCTAGAAATGATCAGGCGTTCCCATTTCTCCTGGGTCGGGCCCTACGGTCCCGCCCTCGAACCGGAAAATTCCAGGGAGTTCCTCAAAAGAAGTGACGAAATGGTCAGGAAAATGGGATATCAATTCCGGCTCGAGGAAATCCGCCACTCCGCAAGGGTCTTGCCGGGAGCCCCATGCAAGGTCGTCCTCCAAGGAGTGAACGAAGGGGTCGCTCCCTTTTATTACCCTTGGCCCGTACAGTTGGCCTGGATTGACGACGGCGGAAAGATCTTGTCCAAAACCAACCTCAACGATGACGTACGCAAGTGGCTTCCCGGCCCCTTCTCTCTAAAAGCGGATATGCTCGCCCCAAGTAAGGCGGGAGGCTACCGAATTGGATTCGGGATAGAAGATCCTTGGCAAGGGAAACCGGCAGTTCGCCTAGCCAATCGATTGCCCATGGCAGGAGACTGGACCGTACTGGGGCGGGTCGAATTAGGGACGGGGGCGAAATAGAACCTTCTTGGGCCTCAGTTTTTCGGAATCTCGTTGAGGGTATAGTAGGCCACCGGGTGAAGGAGGGGGTGATCATCACCCTTCAGCCTAATGCCCGGCATCTTGAGCTCGTGCACGTTGCCCTTGACCATCCCCTCGACGATTAAGCGTACGCTCTTGCCGTCCTTGGCGGGAACCGCCTTCTTGATCACGGGAACGGACTTGTCGACCACGGGGCTCCCATAGCCCTTCTGGTAGACGTAGGTGTAGGATTCCATGGCGTAGGAGGACAGGTCGGACAAGCTCTTGGAATCGGCAGCCTTGGTGAATGTGAGCTCGAAACCGTCCGGCTTGACCCGCATCTCGTGAACTTCGAAGGGGACTTTCCCCGTCCAGTTCACCCGCTGGAAGGAAAAGGGATTTTTCCCGTGCGACCCCCAGCCCCGGTTGGTGCCGCCGGTGAACATACTTCCATCGGTTGCAAAGCGAGCCACGATGTTGCCCGAGCCAAAGCCCTTCACGAAAGGAAAGGCGGCTCCCTGGTAAAACCCGTTCACCTTTTCGAGAAAGACCCGGTGAATCTTGGAATGGGTCTGTTCGGAAACGAAGAGCTGGTTGGCAAAGGGACCGAACTTGCCTCCCGTTTCGTCGCACTCGATCCCGGCCGGCGAATTCCCCATCTTGCCATGAGGCAGGACGATGGGCGGGGGGACGAGGTCAGGCACCTTCTGGCGCTCGATCTCGATGCGACTCCCCGACTTCGGCTCGGGCGGCTTGGGGCCGAGGGCTTGGGTGAGGGCGAAATATTTGTTGCCAGTGGGATTTCCCTGGAAACCTCCCGGGCGGAGGTGCTTGAGTGAACTGGACCCGTTCCACAAGCCTTGGTTGTCGCAATAGAAGACGTCCCCCAAGTGATTGAAGCCGATCCCGCCTGGGGAACGGATACCGTAGCCCGTGGGGATGGTCTTACCATCCGGGGTTACCCGCATGCACCAGCCGCGGAAAGGGCTTTGGTCGGAAGCGCCGCCCGAGCCGGTCAGGCAAAGGACTACCCAGATATCCCCGTTCTTGTCGTGGCGGGTACCGAAGGCATACTCGTGGTAGTCCCCGTTGATGCCCCAGCCATCCCCCAAGGTTTCGAAGACGTCGGCCCGGCCATCCCCGTCGCTGTCCTTGATGCGGGAAACCTCGGGACGCTGGGTCAGGTAGAGCCATCCGTCCTTCCAGGCAATTCCAAGAACCTCGTGAAGGCCACGGGCAAAGAGGGTCCAGGTGGGCTCGGGTTCCTCCCCGAAAACGTCCTCGCCCACGAAAATATCCCCGCGCCGAGAGGCGATGGCGATCTTGTTGCCGGGCAGGACGTCGATCCCGCTTACCTCGATCACTTCCCCCTCGGGCAGCGGGATGGTGGTGATGGGATAATAATCGGCCTCCACGGGGAGCTTACCCGAGTGATCGTCGGCAAAGGAAAGGCAAACTGCGGAAGTAAAAATAAAGCTTAGTAAAAGATTCTTCATGACTAGGAGAGCTTTGGAAATTTCGACGGATGAAATCATTCGGGCCAGGAATAGGTAACCTCGATCCGGGCGCTTCCACCCTTGAAGACAATGGGCACCCGAAGCTCACCTCCTTGGGCGACGGGCTCTCCTCCCTTCACGGAGATGGCCACTTCGGCCCCCTCGAAGGACTGCCCCTTCTTCTCGAAGCTTCCTTGGGCGAGCCGGAAATAAAGGTTCTTGGGGGCATCCTTGGCCTTGAGCTCAATCACCCGCTTGATCTTGCCGACCTCGTCCTCGGATGCACCGGGCAGGGGCATGGGGGTATCTTCGATGGCGACCTCGCCGCGCTCATACTTGAAAGTAGGCCTTTGCAGCTTGTCCAGGAAGTATCCGCGGAAGCGAAAATCCTTGGTTCGATACTCGGCCTGCGGCCAATCCGCATCTGCGCTTTCAAGAGGCGCTATGGCCACCCCCTCGGGAAGGTTGACCACGGAATCGCCCGCGGGAGGCTGGTAACCCTGCCCCCTTCCGTTCCAGTGGCGGGCTCCGTCGATGAAGTCTCCCTGCCAGATCATGGCGAGGCGCATGTTATTGGCGTCGAAGGCCAGGTTAACGCCCTCATGGTAACCAACACCGATGGCTCGCGGGCCCGCTCCGTTGATAAAGTTACGGTAAATGGAGGCTTCCCTCTCGGGAGGCTCGATGAGCATGCCCACGGCTCCTCCCCCACCCTTGGGGGAACTCTTGGACAGGGCCTGCTTCTTGATCCCCGGCCCGGACCAAGCCACGGCAAGCTCCTCTCCCCCGCCCTTCTCAAAGAAACGAACCTCGATCTTGTGCTTGCCCTCTTTCAGCTTTACCGAACCCGAGGCGGTCTTCACACCGTGAATCCCGTCGTTGTTGACCACCAGCTTGTCGTTGATCAACAAGAGCGAGCCGTCATCGGAAGCCGTGGTGAAGGTATACTTGCCTTCCTTGGGGCACTCGATGTCACCGGTAAAGGAAAAACCAAAGTCATCGTTCCGATCGCGAGGCGAGATATCAAAGAGCCCATTGGCCAGAACCCCAGTTTTCTTGGGCTCGAGTTTAGTAAAGTCCGGCATTTTGCTCCAGCTTCCGTGATAGAACTTATAGGTCAGGTTGGTGATGGGGTTGGCCAGCTTGCTGACGCCCATGACCCCGTTCATGAGCTGGAAGTGTCCGGGGAAAGTGCAAATGTAGGGATAGTCTCCTTCCTTCTTGGGAGCCCTAAAGTAAATCGTGGTTTCCTTCTTGGGCTGGACCATGCCGGAGCTTGCCAGGATCCGCGGGTGGCCCGTGGGCTCCCAGTTCTGCTCGACTCCCTTGTCCCCCAGCTTAAGGACCGCATCGATCACTTCCTGGCCTCCGTCCCCACCCTTCTTCTTGCCGGGCGTACAGAGGATCAGGTTGTGGGGGAGGCTGTCCGGGTTCTTGAAGACCAGCTTGACCTTGGAGTTCGGCTTAACGCTAAAGCTTCTTACGTCGTATTTCATCTGCGCCTCCATGGTGCTGATGACGATCTCCTGGTCGATCTTCTCAAAGCCCTTGGGAGGCTTTTCGGCGTGAAGGTCAAGCCCAGGCGCTAGGAGCAGGACTGTCAGGGAAAGAAGGGCGGTTGGTTTCATAAGAAAACAAGATATCGAGGAAATTTTAGGAAACTGGCAACAACCAACCCATCCAAATGATAAAAAAACATGAGCCTGCAAGCCTAAGGAACCCAAAAAAAAGAAGTCGAGGAATTGAAATAGGACTCGCCCAAGGCCTTGGAACCCTTAGATTCGCATCATGTCTTTGCCTTGGAGGTTTGCTACGATTTTCCTATTGCCCGCTCTCTCACTTTCCTGCTCGGCGGAACTCGCTCCATCCACCTCCGCCAAGGCATCCTTCGACTGGTCTTCCGTGGAAGCGCAAGCCGGGCAAGCCGGGCACGTCCTCAAGTCCATCCGCTCATGGCATGGAGAGGAAGCGAAGGACGGAGGAAAGAAGCTCCGCGTGGTCTACTTTCATCCCAAGGATCGCGAACCGATCAAGGATCACCGCAAACGCTGGGACGGCATCATGAGCGACATGC
>TARA_B100001115_G_scaffold84953_1_pt1 | contig 11941 bp, 8 predicted proteins | sample TARA_B100001115 | Tara Oceans TARA_B100001115 (sample SAMEA2622652) | marine metagenome | biome: marine biome (ENVO:00000447); feature: surface water layer (ENVO:00002042); material: "saline water (ENVO:00002010), including plankton (ENVO:xxxxxxxx)" | depth 5 m | reverse complement strand
GAAAATCAGTCTCCATGGAGACCAAAATCAATTTTATATTCTATCCAAAATAATTATGTAGATCCTGACTTTGTAATAGACATAACTAAGTTTTATGATAAGAAAGTAGAGGCTATAAATTGTTTTAAAAGTCAGTTCTACGATCCAAAAAGCAAAGAACCAAAGTCCTTTATTTCATCGAAAGAGTTTATGAATTTTATTAATTCTAGGGCTATAGAGATGGGGCATTCAATTGGTGTTGTATATGGAGAAGGATTTACCTCTGAGAATAAACTTCAAATTAATTCTTTAGATAGTATTATTTAAGGATAGAGCTTACACAGCTCCCAGTTTCCTGATTTTTTTTCGTAAAGTATTCTATCATGCATTCGAGAGGATCTACCTTGCCAAAATTCTATCGATATTGGTTTAATAAGGTATCCTCCCCAGAAGTCAGGATATGGTATATCTTCATCTTTGAATTTATTTTCATAAAACACAAATCTTTCTGTTAAATCTTTGGAGTCTTCTAACCTTCTACTTTGTTTTGATGCCCACGCGGCGATTTTACTTTTTCGTGGCCTTGAGTTAAAGTATTTTATAGAATCTTCGGTTTTGAGTTTCGTTGCAGTCCCTTTAATTACAACCTGTTTTTCAATCTTTTTCCATAAAAAAACTGAAGATACAATATTGTTCTTTTGAATATCGACTCCTTTTTTACTTGTGTAGTTTGTGAAAAAAATAAATCCATCTCTTGAAATATCTTTCAGTAAAACTGTTCTTGAGTTAATTGAGTTATCATTTAATGTTGATAGAACCATAGCATTTGGTTCAATAACTTTATTTTTTTCAGCGAATTCAAACCAGTTCCTAAACTCATTAATTGGGTCACTGTCGAAGTTTTTTAAATCAACTATTTCTCCTGAATAATCAACCCTTAAGTTTTGAATTCTTTTCATAATTAAATTATATTAACGAATGGATTTTGACTATTTTAACTTTAAATCTAGTAATAAAGTTGCTAAAGGTAGTCTAATTTTTTCTCAACCTTTAATGCAAGATCTAAACTTTAACAGATCAATCATCTTAATATGTGAACATAATTCCGAGGGTAGTTTTGGTTATAAATTAAATGATAAGATAAAGCCTAGTTCAATCCAAACAGATATTAATCCAATGATAAAAAATTATTTATTTTCAGGTGGCCCAGTTGACACCTCATATTTAAATTTTATCCATAATTATCAAGATATTGAAGATTCAGAAAAAATTAGCGAAAATGTATACCTCGGTGGAAATTTAGAATCAATTCTTGATCATAAATTAAATTATAAGTTTGACGTGAAGTTTTTTTCAGGATATTCTGGATGGTCTAAAAATCAATTAGAAACTGAGATTAAGGAGAATTCCTGGATAGTGGTTAATGAGTATGATTATAGTGTAATATATAAAGAGATTGATGATAGTTTTTGGTCTAAATTTTTATCTAATCAGGGAGCTAAAAATAAAATATTTTCTAATTATCCCAAAGACTCCTCAATGAATTAAAATATTAATTAAATTTGCATCATGTCTGAAAAAGATAAAAAAAAAATAGTTAAGAAATCTGACAAAAAAAATGCAGATAATTTAACTGTTGAAACTACTTCTGATAAAAAATCACTACCTGAAAAACCTGTTCAAGAAAACAAATCAACCCTTGAAAATAGTGATAATTCTCAACCTAATACTGGTCTGGATCCTATTAAAAAGATAAAGAAAAAGAAAGAAATCGTCAGGAAGTTAAGGGACTTGGTTAATGGCGTCGAAGATAAAGATACATTTAACAAAGTCAAAGAGTTACAAAACTTATGGAAAGAGATTGGACAGGTAGAGAATTCAAAAGATAGATCATTATGGACAACTTATAATGCTTTACTTGACAGGTTCTATGATAATAGAGGAATTTATTATGAGCTTAAAGACTTAGATAGAAAAAAGAATTTAGAGCTTAAATCTGCGATATGTGATAAGGCAGAGTCCCTCATTAATGACTCAAATGTTATGAAATCAGTATCGAAACTAAATGAACTTCATTCAGAGTTTAAACATATTGGCCCTGTAAGTAAGGATTTTCAAGATAAGATATGGGACAGACTTAAGAAGGCATCGGATGAAGTGTATAAGAAGAAAAAAGAGTTTATATCAAACATTAAGGTCTCACTTAATGAAAACCTTCAGCAAAAATCAAGTTTACTGGATGAGATGATAACACTCAAAAATTTCAAATCTGATAATATAAGAGAATGGAACTCCAAGACAAAAATTGTTCTATCATTAAAAGATAAATGGAATTCAATCGGTGGAATACCTAAGCCAACATCTAAAAATATCAGTAAAGAATTCTGGAACTCTTTTAAAGAATTCTTTGCTAATAAATCAAACTTTTTTAAGAAAATTGACGAATCATTCAATTCTAATCTCAAGAAGAAACAAGATCTAATTGACAAGGTTAATTCTTTAAAAACTAGTGATAAGTGGGAAGAGACATCCAAAGAAATTCAGCTTATACAAAAGGAGTGGAAAAAAATTGGAAAGGTTCCAATTAAGAAGAAGGACTCAATTTACAATGAATTCAAAGAGGCTTGTGATTTCTTCTATGAAAGGATGAGAGTCGAGGATAAGGACACAATTAAAATGTATGAGGATAATTTCTCTAAAAAAATTGAGATCTGTGAAAAAATTGAAGCACTTCTAGACAGTGGCTCATTTGATCAAGATCAATTTTTTAAGCATCAAGTTAGATTTCTAGAAATAGGTCATGTACCTAAAGATAAAATTGATAAGGTAAAAGAAAAGTTCAAGAAAACAATTGAGTTAGTTGTAGAAAAATCTTCTAAATCCATGGATAAGGATGATTTTGATAAATTTAAATTTATTATTGAACTTAATTCACTTGCTAAAAACCCATACTCTAAAAGTAAGATTATCAAGAAAAAATCCGATATAATCAAAAAGATAAATTTAATTCAGTCTGAAATTAAAAATTTAAAAAACAACATTTATTATCTGAAAGAATCTGTTGCCGCTGACAATTTAAAGAAGGAGTATATGGAAAAAATTAATAATTCTGACAAGGAGATAGAATCTCTAAAGCTTCAACTTAATCTTATAAATAAAGTTTGAATTTTCCCCACTTAGAAAACTTTTACTCAGTTTTAGAAATTATAGAACCTTATATTAATAGGACGCCTATAATAACATCTTCCTCAATCAATAAAAAATTTGATTTGGATATTTACTTCAAATTAGAGTTGATGCAAAAGACAGGGTCTTTTAAGGCTAGGGGTGCAATTAATAAGGTTTTAAAATTAAGCGATGAAGAAAAGTTAAGAGGTGTTGTAGCCATATCAGCTGGAAATCATGCACAGGCGACCTCTTGGGCTTGTTCTCAGTTCGATATAAAATCAAAAATTGTTATGCCTCACACTGCATCTAAATCTAAAATTAATGCAACTAAATCGTATGGTGGTGATGTCGTACTCACCAAAGAAAAAATGATGGCTACATGTCAGGAGTTGATCGATAAAGAAAATTTGACATTTGTTCATCCATTTGATGACCATGATATCATCTCTGGTCAGGGGACAGTATCTCTTGAGGTGATGAATGAAATTAAGACATTAGACTACGCTTTTATTAGCATAGGCGGTGGTGGATTAATATCAGGAATGGCATGTTTCTTAAAACAGATAAATCCAGATATTAAAGTAATTGGTGTAGAACCTATCACATCTAATGTCATGACTAAAAGTATTGAGTCTGGTAAACCACAAAATTTTGATACATTAAATAATAAGACGATAGCTGATACATTGGCAGCTCCTTTTGCTGGAAATCTTACTTTTGAATATGTCAAAAAATATGTTGATGAAATTATCAATGTTTCCGAAGAGGAGATGATTGAATCTCTAAAGATGATGATAGAGCGGTTAAAGATTGTACCAGAACCTGCTGCATCTGCATGTTTTGTCCCAATAATCTTCAATAAATTAAAAATTCCTAGTAAATCTAAATGCCTGGTGGTTGTCTGTGGTGGAAATATTGACCTCTCAAAAATTAAGTCTCTATTTTGAAGGTAAAGATATTTTTTTTAGTATTTCTTTTCACCTCAACCCATCTATTTTCGCTAGACTCTACAAAAAATAAAATTGATAAAAATTTTTATAAATTTCTTTTAGTAGAGGGTGCAGTTCTGACAGGTGCCATGTCATACCTTAAAAATGAGTGGTATTCAGATAAGAAAAGGGTACCTTTTCATTTTTATAATGACCTAAAGGGTTGGAACCAAATAGATAAGTTTGGGCACTTTTATGCTTCGTATCTTGAAAGTAATGTAGGTTACTCACTCATGAAAAAATTTAATTTTTCTGAGAGACAATCTCTCTATATGGGTGGTTTTCAGGGTCTTATCCTTGAGACACCAATTGAATTTTTTGATGCTTATTATGAGGGATGGGGGTTTTCTATCTCTGATATGGTTGCAAATGCTCTGGGATCTATTTTTTTTATTTACCAGCAGAAGTTATTTGGTGAACAGATTATTAGGCCAAAGTTATCATTTAGTAGGACCGTTTATGCTAGAAATGCTAATGGTCTCCTTGGTAAGAATAATTTATTCTCTGAGTTTGTTTATGATTACAACGGATACACCTACTGGTTTTCCTTCTCTCCAAAGAAGCTATTTAATTTAAAAAAAATACCGGAGTGGATTAACCTCTCTTTGGGTTATGGGTCTGACGGTATGCTTGGAGAGTTTGAAAATAAACTAAGCTACAGGGGAGTTGAGCTCCCCAATTACAAGAGATACAGGCAATTTTATCTGTCACTTGACATTGATTTTTCAAAAGTTAAGACGAATTCTAGATTTATATCTCACGTGTTTAATGCCCTCAGTTACATTAAAATTCCTCTGCCTACGATTGAGTTTTCTAATAAGAAGGTGAGAGGTCATCTGTTATACTTCTAAATTGAAACGTATCTCCAGAAATGATGATAAGATTTTTTTCTTTTTAAATTGATATTATATTTGCGAGAAATTAAAATTAGCCTCGTTAGCTCAGATGGTAGAGCAAGTGATTTGTAATCACTAGGTCGCTGGTTCGATCCCGGCACGAGGCTCTCAGATTAAATAAGAATTTATTTTTTATTTATATTTTTACTACCTAATTAAAATTTAAAATTTATACTATGAGATTAATTTACACTTTATGTTTTTCACTACTTTGTTTTTATGGTTTCTCTCAATTAAAGACACCTTCTGCAAGTACAGCTTCTGAAGTTGATCAGACAGTTGGATTAACTGAGATAGAAGTTGAATATAACAGACCTTCGAAGAGAGGTAGAGATATTTTTGGGAATTTGGTTCCTTTCGGAAAATTATGGAGGACAGGTGCAAATAGTGGTACTGAGATTAGTTTTTCAACCGATGTTTCGATCAATGGTGAGAATATCAAGGAAGGTACATACTCAATTTTTTCTATACCAAATGAAGACAGCTGGAGTATAATACTCTACTCAGATACTGACTTATGGAGCGTACCAAGGAACTGGGACGAGAGTAAGGTGGTATTTCAATCTGAATTCTCAACTAATGTTTACAACAGCCACATTGTTGAGACATTTACAATATCATTCGATGACATAACTAACAACGACGCTAACCTTGTATTCTCGTGGGACGATACTTTCGTACAAGTTCCCATAGAAGTACCTACCAGACAACTTGTAGAGAATCAAATTCAATCCGTTATGGACGGTGACCCTAAATCAAGTGATTATTACTCTGCGGCTGTATATTATCTACAAGAAAACAACAAACTTGATATTGCTCTGAGATGGATGAATAAAGCTATGGAGATGACAGAAAATCCTAGGTTCTTTCAGCTTAGACAACATTCACTGATCTTAGCTGCAAATGGTAATTATATGGAAGCTGTAAAAGTTGCCAGGAAATCTTTAGAGCTATCGGTAAAGGCTAATAACCAAGATTACATTAAAATGAATAACGATTCTATCGAGGAGTGGTCAAAAATGTAATTAGTCTTAGAGATTGATCAAAATTAGAATTTTAATATTTTATTATATTTTTCTTGCACCTCTTCTTTGTATCTCTCAGTCAGTGAGGATAAATGAGGCTGTATCGTCTAACTCATTATTCATTGACGAGGACGGTGATTCGCCGGACTGGTTTGAGCTATATAATTATGGGGACGAAAGTATATCTCTAGAGGGTTGGACGGTTTCAGATAAAGATGATAACCCCAAAAAATGGGTATTTCCCGATATATCATTAGGTCCAAAGGAATATATTGTCATATGGGCATCAGGTAAGGATAGGGGTAGCTCTAACACTTTCAAAACTTTGATAAATTGGGGAGATGAATTTAAATATATTATTCCTGATGGCAGTACTCCATCTAACTGGAAAAGTAAGGATTTTAATGATGGCAGTTGGGACAGTGGAAGAAGTGGGTTTGGATATGGAGACGGAGACGACGAGACAAAAATACCTGCTGGTACATTATCACTATTTATTAGAAAAAGATTTCAACTAAACGATTTAGGTAATGTAGAGAGCTTGATACTAGATGTTGATTACGATGACGCCTTTGTCGCATATGTCAATGGTATCGAGGTAGGTAGAAGAAATATAGGAGGAAATCCCCCTCTTTACAACTCTGTCCCTTACACTGATCACGAGAGTGCAATATACAGGAACGAGATGCCTGACCGTGTAACCATAACAAGTCTAGATGGCATAGTAAATTCTGGTGAAAATGTATTCACACTGCAGGCCCATAATATCTCAGGCACATCCTCAGATTTTACAATTATCCCATTTCTGAGTGTTTCCCTGAAAAATGATGATCCAGGCCTTGGCGTAACACCTCCTGACTTACTTAATTTAAATAATTTGAGTCTACATACAAATTTTAAGATTTCCTCGGCTGGTGAGAATATCTCACTATACGATCCTAGCGGTAATAAAATTAGTGAGATGAATGTCACGGGTTTACCTGCTGATATCTCAATCGGGATTTCAGATAATAATCATGTCGTCCACTATAAATCTCCGACTCCTGGATTTAAGAATTCATCAATTTTTTATGAGGGATCTAATCAGACAGATATTATTTTCTCACATGATGGAGGATCGTTCACAGGTGAGTTAAACTTATCTCTCTCCGGTGTGTCTTCGGATGAAGTGATTAGGTACACCTTAGACTCAACAGAACCCGATGAAAATTCAATGATTTACTCAACCCCAATAAATATTGAAAATACTACTGTTGTCAGGGCCAGGGTTTTTGAGACTGGGCATATCCCATCAACTATTAAATCGAGGGCCTATATTTATAACATAAATCATACCTTACCTGTCGTTTCATTAATCACAGAGCCTAATAACTTATTTGATGCGGATGATGGAATATATGTTTTTGGTGACTCCTTCGATCAAAATTATCCCCATTTCGGAGCTAATTTCTGGGAGGATTGGGAGAGACCCATCCATTTCTCTTTATATCAGAATAATAATAATTTTGAGACAAGCTTTAATGCCGGTGTTAAAATATTTGGCGGATGGAGTAGGGGTCAGGCCCAGAGGTCATTCTCTATATTTGCAAGGGGAAAGTATGGTACCTCTTCAATTAATTATAAGCTATTTCCAGATCTTGACTACTCTGAATTTCAATCCTTTATCTTAAGAAACTCTGGACAAGACTGGCTCAGGACATCAGTTAAAGATGCTGCAATTACAAGCCTCCTGGAGGGAACTGGACTTGATTACCAATCCTACAGACCTGTTGTCACCTATATTAATGGTGATTACTGGGGTATATATAACATGAGGGAGAAGGTAAATGAGCATTTTATAGCATCAAAACATGGTATTGATCCGGATGAGATAGATATACTCACTAACAATTCAGAATTAGTTCACGGCTCTACAGAGGATTATGATGATCTTATCAGTTACATTAAATATAATAATTTATCTCCTGATGCTAATTATAAATATGTAGAGGATAGGGTAGATATAGACAATTATATAATATACCAAGTCTCCCAGATCTACTTTAACAATCACGACTGGCCAGGAAATAATATAAAGTATTGGAAACACAAGGAGGGAAAGTGGAGATGGATAATTTATGATACTGATTTTGGTTTCGGTAGTCATCCCTCCTGGTTAGGGTATAACTACAATACTTTAAATTTCGCCCTGAATGAAAATGGTCCCAATTGGCCTAACCCTCCTTGGTCTACTCTACTATTTAGGAGGTTAGTCGAGAACTTAGAATTTAGAAATAAGTTTATCAACAGGTACTCGGACGAACTCAATTCTAGATTCTTACCTGAAAGATTTTCAAATCACATTGACTCTATGATTGATAAAATAAAAATTGAAATTCCCTCCCATTTTGACAGATGGAGAAATTACGTGCAAAATTGGAATTATGAGGACTATGTAAATGACATGAAGAATTTTTCTAATAATAGATCGTTCTTCTGTAGAGAGCACATTAAATCTACATTTAATCTCCCAAGTATTCAGAACCTCTCACTCTCTATCGAGGATAATGAAATGGGATACATCGAGTTAAATGATAATCTAAAAATAAACTCATCAGATTGGACTGGTAAGTATTTTGAAAGTGTCCCAGTGAAGATTTATGCTCAATCTAATCCTGGTTTTTCATTTTCTCACTGGTCTGATGAATCTTTGACCCAGTATGAAAATCTGGATTTAAATAGTCCCACTCTAGAGGTAGATTTGAAAGATTTTTCAAAATTTAAAGCTCACTTTGATGTAGCCCCTCTCTCTACTGAAAATACAATATTTATAAATAAAATATATCCAAATCCAGCAGATAACTTATTAAAGATATCACTAAAGCCAGGATTAGATATCAAGAGTGTACATTTTATTGATATGAAGGGAGAAGTATTTAAGCCATTATCGGTGATTCGCACACGATATAGTTTAGACGTTAATGTATCTAATTTCGATAATGGAATATATATTCTCGAGCTACAAAGCGAGAATGAGGTCAGTAGAGTTAAGGTAGTTATTGAAAAAAGAAATTAAATTTAAATAACCATCTTTAAGGCACTAATGAAAAATATCAATTTTCTATTACTTTTATTTCTATTTTATGGATGTGAAAATATTAACAAGGATAGTATGTCATCAGTTCGTATAGATAAACAGTTATTTGGTGAGACAGTCGATGGAATAAAAATCCATGAGTACACACTGAAAAATAAAAGTGGTATGGAGATTAGTATTATTGAATACGGTGGAATAATAACATCTTGGAAAGCAGGAGATAGAGAAGGTGTCTACGAAGATGTAGTATTGGGATTTGATAACTTGAGTGACTACGAAAATAAAAGTCCTTACTTTGGTGCGCTCATTGGGAGATACGGTAATAGGATAGCTGACGGTAAATTCAGCATTGAAAATAAAAACTATACCTTAGAGAGAAATAATAATGAAAACCACCTCCACGGTGGGTTAAAAGGATTTGATAAGGTTGTCTGGGAGGCTAAGGAAGAATATAACGACTCCTCTGCTACACTATCCTTAAAATATCTGAGTGAGGACATGGAGGAAGGCTACCCTGGTAACTTAGATGTTACTGTTACCTACAGTCTTAATAATGATGACGAGTTGAGTGTTAGGTATGAGGCCAAGACGGATAAAACAACAATAATAAATTTGACTCAGCACTCATACTTTAACCTAACAGCAAATTTCAATAATGACATATTGAATCATAAAATTTTAATAAACGCGGACTCATATCTACCCGTGGACCCGACACTTATTCCTACTGGTGAACTTCGTGAAGTCATTGGTACTCCATTTAATTTTTTAGAATCTAAGAGAGTTGGAAGAGATATTGACTCTGAGAATAGACAGTTAGAATATGGTAATGGTTACGACCACTGCTGGGTTATAAACGATCAAAATCAGGGGATTAGATTTGTTGCATCAGCATATGAGGAAGTATCAGGGAGGTTACTAGAGGTATTTTCTGATCAGCCGGGCTTACAGTTTTATTCAGGTAACTTCTTGGATGGAAGTCTTGATTCGAAGGGTGATGGATTTTATAATTTTAGGACTGGTTTCTGTCTTGAGACACAGCACTATCCAAATTCACCAAATGAGATAAACTTCCCATCTACTCTTCTACAACCCGGAGAGAGATACCTCTCAGAAACTATCTTCAGATTTAGTGTAAAATAAGTATTTAATAACTTTTAAATTTATTTTTATATTGATACTTTAGGTTATGATTTTAATCCAGAAATATCATAAGTTCTTTCTCCTATTTTTTCTTATTTTCTCTAATTCTTTATTTGCGCAAATTAATAGATTCGATGAGTCTACATGTCACCTTATCCACAGAGGTGATCACGATAACTTGACGGATCATAGACATGATGCTAGATTTAGGCCCCTAATTAAATCAGATAATCAAATAAAAAATCCAATGTTTACTGCAAATAATGAGGAAAATATAGTGACGTCATTTCTCAAAGCTTACGGTAATGACGTATGGAAATTTACTAAAGTTGACAATGAAGATATAAAGATAGAGTTTACTGGTGTTCAAGTTGGAATTTATTACGGTGCTTTTGGTGAGGTACATATAAGTGTCATCAAGCCAGATGGAACCTACATGATTGAATTCTCCAAAATATATTCAACAAACTCTAGTGCAATACCAAAAAGCTACGTAATTCCAGGTGACAGCCCAAATGGAGAGTATCAAATTGAGGTCAGCCCATATAAGAATGAAAAGGGAGGATACAAGTTAGGTGCCATTAAGAATAACTCCTACATTAATTTGACTAGTTACGACGCACCTAGACCGGTAACGCAAACATATAAAATAAATGATTCAGCTAACTCTAGTGAGGAGTGGAATTATACAGAGAATGGTAGCTTCTCGCAGGGTGACGATGTCCATAGTTATTCCGTTGTATTGAAAAAAGATGAAAATCTTGTAATTGACTTATATAATATCGAGCCCTACCTGAGAGGTTGGTGGGGTGGAGAAGATTGGAGTTCTATGGATACAAAGTTATATCTCCTTGATTCAGAAGGGAATATTGTTGCGCAAGATGATGACTCTGGGAATAATAAAAATGCAAGGATTTATTACACTGTTGAAAAGTCTGGTACCTATAATTTAATAGCAACAAATTATGGTAAGTATGATGAGAATCAGTGGAGTACAGATGTTTCCGTTCAACACCCTGACTGGAAGCTAGGATCAACAGGTATTACCTATTATACTTTAGAATTTGACTCTGATTCTAGTGTCGACTTTGTATTTGAGGAGTATTCTGTTAATGATACTAACTCAGTTATGATTAATGCGGTGCTGATTACTAATGATGAGTCTCTAAATGAGATACCTATCACTGTCTCTAAAGTTCAAGATTTAATTAAAGAATTAAATAAAGAGTATAACGTACTTTACGACTCTGGTAATTGGTCCTCATTTGAGTTAGCTGGGGTAACAAAGTTTTATAACGAAGACTATCACGTAACTGGAGCCCCTCATCAAGCTCTAGCTCAAATTGGAAATGGTCCCGCAGTAAAGAAAAACTATCTTAACCTAATCTTTTTAGATTGTGATGCTGACAAGACAGGAATTGTTGGAACCACATACTTATACTCTAGCGTTCTTGACAAAAAGGGAGCATCTATAGTACTTGATAAAGATGCAGGCGCAGGTGTGTTAATACATGAAATGGGTCACGTAATAGGAATGAACCACACAGCTGGAACCTGGCCCCCGGCTTCTCACACTATAGACCTTCAAGACAATAAAAAGTTAGGTTATCTAACTGCTGACATTTCAAAGGCTGAGAATTCATACATGAGTAATTGGACAGCTTA
>TARA_B100001115_G_scaffold183089_1_pt1 | contig 12040 bp, 10 predicted proteins | sample TARA_B100001115 | Tara Oceans TARA_B100001115 (sample SAMEA2622652) | marine metagenome | biome: marine biome (ENVO:00000447); feature: surface water layer (ENVO:00002042); material: "saline water (ENVO:00002010), including plankton (ENVO:xxxxxxxx)" | depth 5 m | reverse complement strand
AAGTTGTTATTTCTGATTATGTTTGGCCAAACATTGATATAGAAAAAAAATTTTTTGAAAGTAAAAATATAGACTTAGTTGTATCAAATAATAAATCTGATTTAAAAAAACAAATAGTTGATGCTGATGGCCTTTTATTTTGTTTTGAATCTATTGATGAAGACATATTGAGGTCAAGTAAAAATTTAAAAGTCGCTCAAAGATATGGAATCGGAGTTGATAACATTAACATTAATGTTGCAACTGAAATTGGAGTTGTTGTTGCAAATATTCCTGATTACTGTATTGATGAAGTTTCTGATCATGCTATGTCAATGATCTTATCTTTGAATAGGCTTTTAACAAGAGATTCTGACCTTGTTAAAAAAGGAATGTGGAATGAAATTAAAAAAGATAAAAGAGTTTATAGATTGTCAGAAGCAACTCTTGGGCTTATAGGCTTTGGAAGAATTGGAAGAAGGATTTCTGAAAAAGCAAAAAACTTTGGTTTAAAAGTTATTGCTTATGACCCTTATTTGAAAGAAACAGAGATAGAAGGTGTTGAAATTCATTCTTTAAATAAAGTGTTAAAAGATAGCAATATAATTTCATTACACCTTCCTCTTACAGAACAAACAAAACATATTATTGGGAAAGACGAATTCAATTTGATGAGTAATGACACTATTTTAATAAATGTATCAAGAGGAGGTTTAATTAATGAAGAGGCACTTGTAGAAAATTTAAATTGTGGAAAAATTAGAGGTGCAGGACTTGATGTTATTGAAACTTCCACAGATAGATCTAACAAACTCTTTTCTTTTGATAATGTAATAATTACTCCACACACAGCATTTTTTTCTCAAGAATCTAGCGAAGAACTTCAATTGAGGTCTTCACAGCAACTATATGATGTATTAATGGGAAAAAAGCCAAAGTTTCTAATAAATCCAAATGTCCTTGACCACCCATCTGTAAATTTAAGATGAACTTAAAAGATTATATACGTGAAGTTCCTGACTACCCAAAAAAAGGGGTTTCGTTTAAAGATATAAGTTCACTTGTTTCGAATGTAGATGCTTTTAAATATTGTTTAAATGAAATGTCTAGAAATATTTTAAATATTCAGAAGGATATTGATTATTTAGCTTCAATTGATGCAAGAGGATTTATATTTGGATCAGCCCTTTCAGATAGATTATCACTTCCGAATATCTTAATAAGAAAAAAAGGTAAGCTTCCACCACCTGTTATGAGCCAAACTTATGATTTAGAGTATGGTCAAAGTGAAATTCAAGTTAGCAAATCAATTCTTCCAAAAAATAAAAATATCTTAATTATTGATGACTTGATTGCCTCAGGAGGGTCTGCTCAGGCTTCTTCAGAATTACTAGAATTATCTGAAAATAATGTAATTGGAATTTGTGTAGGTATCAAATTGTCATACCTTAATCCTGAACAAATATTTAAAAAAGATATACTTTCAGTTTGCGATTACTAATTTACAGATTTATCAATAAAATCATCAATTAATCTTTTATATTCTTTTACAATAAATTCAAGATTTTGAATTGATTTCTCTAATTTATCTCTGTCATTATGGTTATTAATCTTAATTGTTTTCAAATTATTTAGAGTTTCTTTGATTATTTCTATCACTAACTAATCTCCAATTGTTCCACCAAAGTTATCTTGATAGGCATCAGGATCAATTCTCGCATCAATGACAATAGTTTTATCCAAACTTAAAGATTTATTTAATGCTTTTTTAAAATCTTCTGGATTATCGACTTTTTCTCCATTTAAACCACATGACTTAGCAGTTTCAGCAAAATCAACTAATGTTAAATCTAGTCCGTAATCTTCATACCCCCTAAAACCTTGTCTGTATTTCATGGTGCCCAGTGCCCCATCATTAATTATAACAATAGGCCACTTAATTTTTGATCTATTTATTGTTTCAAATTCTCCTAATCTCATTAATGTGCTTCCATCTGCACCAATTCCTATTGATGGAGTATTGTTATCTGTTGCTAATACTCCTCCAATGAAAGATGGGATCATGAGCCCCATGGTCCTTCCTCCTGAAGTGCCGAAAAATTTTAAAGGTTCATCAAATTTCCATGTCTGCTCCATTAATCTAATATGAGCACCTGTTTCAGTATAGATATTTGAGTTTTCAGGCATCACTTCTTTACAAATTTCAAAAATGTCATGGGCTGTAAATTTAGCTTTTTCAGGTCTACTAAATCTATTACTAAGCCTATTGTTGATTTCTTCAAATTCACTATCTTTCCAGCCTTCTGAACTTACTACATCAGAAAGAGCTTTTAAAATTTCTTTTAAATTTCCATCACATATCAAAGCTGGATCGTTCGAAATTGTTTTTCTCTGATTATTAATTATTTCTATTATCTTTTTTTTCCCTTTTGGCCATGGAGAGTGTGTCATCATTTGATCAACGCCAATATTTATTATTAAATCAGCTTTATTTACCACTGAACCTGTATGGGTATTTAAATTCTCATTATAGTCTGTCATTACACCAAGCCAGTTATTATTATTTTCTTTATAAATACCTCTAGCTTTCATGCTTGAAAGAACTGCTGCATTAATTTTGCTAATAAAACTTATCAATTCATTTATTGAATTATCTTTTCTAACTCCATCACCAACAATTACTAGTGGTTTTTTAGAATTATTTATTAGTTCTTTGATTTTATTTATTGAGAAACTATCTAATTTATTTGTATTTGTTTCTTTTAAAGAAAAACTTGATTCTTCGACTTCAGATAAACCAATATCAGAAGGAAAATCAATTAATACAGGACCTTCAATTCCCGAACTTGCTAATGTGAAAGAATCCTTAATTGTCTTGGCTGGGTTATCTATAGAAATGGTACACATCCCTTTAGTTAATGAGCTCATCATTTTGGTATGGTCTGTATGTTGAACCATTTCATTTTCATATGAGTATGTTGGTGTTGTTTCACATACACAAATAACAGGTAATCTTTCGAAGTATGCATTAGCAATTCCTCCAACTAGATTTGCTGCACCAACACCTTTAACAGCTAATGCCAGTCCTGCAGAACCTTTAATAAGACCGTAAGTACCAGCAGATATAGCTGCAGATGATTCGTGAGCAACATTTATAAACTGTACTCCCAAATCTTTACCATTATCCATCAAATCTAGAGGCACACCACTTCCTGGTATCCCAAAAAAATGATTATTTTCCATTTCCTTGGTAATTTTCATAAAAAGTTTCGATAACTTCATTTAATCCCCCTTAATAAGATATTATTTCTTGATCTATGTTTCTCCACAAATACCAGCTTGCTACTGTATTCCATGGGCTCCATAATAAAAAATATTTTTCAAAATTGATATTCTTTTTATCTTCACCATATATTTTTACTAGTGAATTAATTATTCCTATGTCACTAATGGGAAGAATATCTGGTCTCCCTAGATAAAAAATCATAAACATTTCTGCTGTCCATTTTCCAATTCCTTTTACTTTCGTTAAATATTTTATTACCTCATTGTCATCTTGTGACTTAATATCATCAAATGATATTTCACGATTTAAAACTTTAGACGATAAGTCTTTCAAGTATTTAATTTTCATTCTAGAAAGACCACAATCTCTAAGATCATCATTTGAAGCTTTATACAATGATTCAGGAGTTATTTCATACCTTGATATTACCTTTTTTTTTATACTTGCTGCAGCAGCTACAGATATTTGTTGACCAATTATTGAATTAAACAAAGTTGAAAAAGGGTCCTTAGATGTTTCTAAATAAGCATTTCCTGCTTTGCAAATAATATTATTTAATTTTTTATCTCTTGCACAAAGATGTTCTTTTGCTTTATCCCAATAATTTACTCTCATTTAAGAAATTGATGCGCATTCCCATCTTTCTCTAGCTTCCCAACTACATTTCATATCATCAGTATGGCCAAAAAAATAAAAAATAAATATTAAAAATGTAAGAACTATTAATGGCAAGATCCATTTAGATCTAAATGGTTCAATGTTTTGCCAAAAACTATAAAGAAATTTACTCATAAAATTATAAACCTTTAAGCCAATTATTTAATATTTCAGATTGGTAATCAACAAATTTTAAGTTTACATTCATTTTTTCTAAATTTTGATCAATTGTCTTTTGCCCTTGAGGAACAGGATTTTTATCAAAAAATAAGCTAATCCTTTTAGCTAATTCTTTATCTGAAACTGACTTAATGCCACCAAACATTCTTGGAATTGTATTGTTAGGAAATACTTTATTAATTTTTTCCCAGTTTTTTTCGACAAATTTCCAAGCTGTATTTGTATGCCTGTAATTTCTAATAGCTGTTGCAATTAGATAAGGAGCGTCCTGATTTTTTATTTTTTCACTTAATGACAATTTTAAAGTTTCATTTATTAAATCATTTGATTTAAATTCAGATAAAGAAAACAAGAATCTTATTTTTTCTTGTGGTACTTGTGTGCTCGTATATTTTTCAAAAAATTCAGTATGCAACTTTTTGTCACCATTTTGAGCAATTATTGCAATTGCTGATGCAGCCAAATTTGGTTCAACAGAATTTTTATCACTTAAATACTTTGAATATAAATTTTTTGCAGTATCAATATATTTAGTATTTTCACATGTAATTCCTAACCCTCTGAATATAAGCGCTCTTAATTCTGTAGTTTTTACATTTTCTTTTTCATCATATTCTGAACCTATGTTATTTAATAAATTTTCTAGATAACTATCAATAATCTTAATCATTTTTTCTTTATTTTTTTCGTTCGCGTACCTTTTTCCAACACCAAATGTTGATACAATTAAGGACTGCAAATCAATTGAATTATCTAAATTAAGCTTCATGCATAATTCATAGAATGTGTTTATATTGTTATTGTTGGATGTGACACTACTCCATAGGTCATCAATTAATGAAAATTTTTCAAGTTCGTTTAAATTTTCTAGATTATTAAAAATTTGATTAGTTAAAATGTCTTCTGAGTATTCTGATCTATAAAATCCATTTGAATTTTTATTTCCATACCTGAAACTATCTAAATTTAAATCTGTTAACAATTTATTATTTTCCAAAAGTATTTTTTCATGATTATTTTCACTTACTACTTCTACAGGAATTTTCCATATAAATTCATTATCAACATTGTCATATTTAAAAGTTTCTTGTGATATCTCTAATTTTTTATCATTGCTATTAAATTTAATTCTTGGGTAACCAGGCTGGAATATCCATGTATTCATTGTCTCTCTTACAGGAATAGATGAAAATTCTTCAATACTATCCCATAAATCTGATGTTTCAGTATTTGAGTATTCATGTTTTTTTAAATAACTTCTTATTCCGTCTCTAAATTGATCTTCTCCCACGTATTGTTCAAGCATTCTAAGTACAGCTCCACCCTTTTCATATGTAAGTAAATCAAACATTGCTGAAGCATCATCAGGAGATATAACTTCAAATTCGATTGGTCTAGTGGAGTGAAGAGAATCTACATCAAAAGCAGCAGACCTTTCAATTCCAAATTGAACCCATCTTTTCCAATCTTTATTAAATACATCAACAGCCTTTGTTGCCATAAAAGTAGCAAAGGCTTCATTAAGCCAAATGCCATTCCACCATTTCATCGTAACTAAATCACCAAACCACATATGAGCAATTTCGTGACAAATTACGTCTGCAATTCTTGTTAACTCCCCTTGAGTAGCATTATTTTCATTTACCAGCAATAATGCCTCTCTGTAAGTAATACAACCTAAGTTTTCCATAGCTCCTGACGCAAAATCTGGAATAGCTATCATATCCAACTTGTCTCCTGGGTAAGGCCTGCCAAAATAATTTGTGAAATACTTGAGAGCAAATTCACCAACATCTAAAGCAAATTTAGCCAATTCTCCTTTTCCTTCAGGATATACAATTCTTAACGGGGTTCCATCAACATCTAGTTCGTCCGTAGCTTCAAATGGACCCATTATAAATGCAACCAAGTAAGTGGACATTTTCATCGAATCATTAAAATGGTAAGTTAATTTTTCTCCATTTTCTGAAATTTTTTTAATACTTGAATTTGAGACTGTAAATAAACCTTTTTTAACTTTTAGACTCAATGAAAATACAGATTTAAACTCGGGTTCATCAAAACATGGAAAAGCTCTTCTTGCATCGGTACTTTCAAATTGAGTTGTACCAATTTTGTGAGATTCACCTTTTTCATCGACATATGTAGACATATAAAAACCTCGTAAAGAATTATCTAGAATGCCTGAAAATTCTAAGTATAATGAATATTCACCACTATTAATTTCTTTATCAAAATTGAACTCTACCATCTCATGTTTATCATCAAATTTGATACCTGGATAAACTTCTTCTTTATTGGAGTTAATAAGCTTTACATTATTAATTTTTAGACCAATACTATTTAATTTTATTTGTTTTGTTGGCTTTTTTATTGATAATTTAATAGATTCATTTCCGGTAAATTTTTCATTATCAAGATCAGGTTCTATAAAAATCTCATACTTCTCAGGTTGTGTATTTTTGTCTAATCTAAATTTATTAATCATTTTTCTCCTTATAAATTATTAAATCCTTCAATTCCCATACTAATAGCAATTGTAATCATTGCGAATGATAATAATTTCATCACTAATCTTCCTTTTAGCCTTTTAGATATTATAACCCCAAATTGAGAACCAAAAATACCACCTATGCCTAATGGTATTACTGCAGAAATTTCAACATTTCCACTCACAAAGTGAGCTGATGATCCAAAAAGGGTATAAATTGACATTGTTGCTACAGATGTTGCAGTTGCAACTTTCACAGGAAAATTAAAAAAATACACTAATGTTGGTGTTCTTAATGGACCACCACCTATACCAAAAAAACTAGATATAAATCCAAATATCACATTTACACTTGTCGCTATAGGCTCAATAAAAGTATATTTATAATTTTCACCAGCTTTAGTGTTTATTTCTCTTTTAGTTTTCCAAAAATTTTTATTAACTTTATTGAAATCTTTTAATAAATTTTTATTTTCTGATTTTGAAGGACTCCAATATACGTAAAGCCCAGTTAAAAAAAGTATAATTGCGAACAATATATTAAATAGCGCGCTATCTATTTTTTCAAGTCCTATAACTGCAAGAATTGCACCTGGCATTGCAGCTATGCTGAATAATATTGTGCTTCTAACGTCTACAATTTTAAGCCTATAGTAGGATATCGCACCACTTAAAGATGCTATTGAAACACAAAGAATGCTTGTACCAACAGCTGATTGAGGAGAAAAATCAAAGAGTAACATTAATGTTGGACCAATTATAAATCCGCCACCTGCTCCCACTAAGACACCATATGAAGTTGCGATAAATCCAACTATAACAAATGCAAAAATTTGTATTAAGCTAAATTCCATTTAATTTAGCTCCAAGTTCTATCATGAGAGTCCAATTTATCCCATTCGTCTGTTGGCTCAAATGCTCCTTTTGGATAAATATCCATTGATTTTCCTTGACCTGCCCACCCACCTGGATTTACATTTAGGTGCTTTTCTACCGCATCTTCATTAAGTGTAATTCCAAGACCTGGAGATTCAGGTACCTTTACAAAACCATTGTTTATAATTTTCTTTGTTTCAAAGTTTACAAGATCATCCCACCAAGGATTATCTACTGAATGCATTTCAAGAGCTATAAAACCTTCTGTTGCAGCAGCACAATGTACGTTTGCCATTGCAACTATCGGTGACCCTGCTTGATGTAATGCCATAGGTATCCCCTTTTCTTGAGCATAATCACCAATTTTCTTTGTTTCTAAAATTCCACCAGACGTTGCTAAATCAGGATGAATTATTGAAACTGCTTCGTTATCAATTAGAGGTTTAAATCCTTCTAGTAGATAAATATCTTCTCCTGTGCATACAGGTGTATCAACTGAATTCTTAAGTTGTTTCCACTGATTTGTGTACTGCCAAGGTATCATATCTTCGTACCAAGCAAGAGAATACTTATCCAATTCTTTTCCAAGCCTAATACAACTTTCTAGTCCGATATGACCAAAATGATCTGTTGCTATTGGAATTTCATAACCAACTATATCCCTAACAATTTTTACATATTCAGAAATTTCGGATATGCCTTTGTCAGTTAACTGTATCCCGGTAAAAGGGTGCATTACATTTTGAGCTTCAACCATCATGCTTTTTAATGATCCTCCAGTTGAACCTTCATTTAATTTGTCTTCAGAATAATCATTTGGAAATACTAATCCGCCATCAACCTGTTCTGAGATCCAAATTCCTATATCCATTTTTAGGTAAGTGAAACCCCTTTCCATCCTTTCTTTTAAAGCATTGCCCATTTCAACTGGATCCTTTTTTGAAGGAGTATCAGAATAAACTCTAATCTGATCTCTATATTTCCCTCCAGCCAACATATATGCAGGCACACCATATGCTTTTCCTGCTAAATCCATTAATGCCATTTCAACACCACAAACTCCTCCTCCAAGCCTTCCATGACCACCAAACTGCTTTATTTTCCTGAATAATTTTTCTACATCACACGGATTTTCCCCTAAAAGCCTGCTTTTAAGCATTAATGCATATCTTGCACTAGCACCATCTCTTACCTCGCCAAGACCAACAATATCTTGATTTGTATAAATTTTTATTATCGGCCACCTCCAATTATCTTCACCAACAACTGCAATTCTCATATCCGTTATCTTGAGCTCTGATGGTTTTGAATTTGTAGAAAAGTTAGACATTTTTGACCTCTTATTTAATGAAATATTTATTAGGATATTAAAACTTAATTAGTATAAAATCAACGGATGGAATTATGGATATTTTTTGCACTCTTAAGTTCGATCTTATTTGCTATTGTGAGTGTTTTAGATAAATATGCTGTTTATGATAAATCAGGAATTTCACCTAATTTACTTAACATGTATGTTGGTTATAGCAATTTAATTGTTAGTCTTTTTTTCCTTGCCTTATATTTGAGATCATTTAATTCATATCATTTTTATGCACTATCAGTTGGTTTCATTCAAGGATTAAGTTTAATTGCATTATTTTGGACATTAAAAAAATTAAGCGTTACAAGAACCATGACTATGTGGAGCAGTTATCCTTTTTGGGTTGCATTAATTTCATTTATTTTTATGGATGAAAATTTAAAACTAATACAAATTGTTTTTATGATGATAATTATTACAGGTAGCATAACTTCAAACATTAGCCTTAAGGATAGTAAAGAATATAATTTTAGTTTGATTTCAATTTTTATAATTATTTTTGGAACTATATTTTTCGCAACATCACAAGTACTTAACAAAGTAGTCGTTTCTGAGGTTACTGTTTTAGAGACTTACGGTTTAAGAGGGGTCGGGGTGTGCATGACTTTAGCCCTCCCCTTCTCTTCAATTAATAATTTAAAAAAACTAAAGGATTTTGTACTTGATTGGGACAACAGTAAATATTTATTCTTAGCTGAAACTATAATAGCTACTTTTGCATATTTAACGATTTTGATTGCTTTGATGACTGGGCCAGTATCGTTGGTTGCTTCTCTATCTGGTACTAGACCTGTTTTTATAGTATTAATATATATAGTTCTTAATTTAATGGGTCTTAATTTATCAGAAAAATTAATAAAGAATGAAGTCGTTATTAAATTATTTTCTGCTTTGTGTGTAGGAATTGGAGTTTTTGGTATTGCATACTTCTAAAAAAATTGGCGTTGCACAAATTGGCTCAAAACATGGGCATGCTATATCTGTGTTATCTACAATTATAAACAACCCAAGAGTAAACTTTATTGGATTATATGAACCTGATTTAAATAGAAGAAATGAATTAAAAAAATTTAATAATTTTCCTTTCAATAAAATCAATTTTATTGAAGAAGAAGAAAGAATTTACCATGACGATGTTTTTGCAATTGCATCTGAAGGCAGTAATATCGAGTCACTTGAACACACATATTATGCATTGAAAAATGGTAAGCACGTTTTCTATGATAAACCTGCAGGAGAAGACTTAAAATTATTTACAAAAGCAATTGATGTTGCAAAAAAAAATAATCTTCATTTACAACTTGGTTATATGTTTAGATATCACCAAGGATTTAAAAAAATAACAGAACTTATCAAAGATGGAAAAATTGGAAATATTTTTTCAATAAGAGCACATATGTCAACTTCAATAAAGTCTGAAATGATGAAGCAGATTTCACCTCACAAGGGAGGAATTTTTTATGATTTAGCTGGGCACATGATTGATCAAATAGTTTATATGCTTGGAGAACCAAAAAAAATTACTAGTTTTATAAGAAAAGATTTTAGTGAAATAGATAATTTCAATGACAACACTATATCAATATTTGAATATAAAAATTGCATAGTCTCAATTGATATTTCTTCTAATGAAAAACCACCTATGGCACGCAGATTTGAAGTATATGGCACTGAAGGATCATTAATTATGGAGCCTTTTGAACCTGCACAAACAATAAGAATAAATATTCCAAAAGAAAAAAACTACGAACAATATGTATCAATTGGTGACTATAAAAATAGTTTTATAAATAATGAAACAGCACGTTATGTTGAAGGGTTCGATCATTTTCTTGATGTCATTGAAAACAAAACAAAGCCAATTAGATCACTTGATCATGAACTTTTAACTCAAAAAACCCTTCTCAACTCTTCACTGATGTTGTAGTCTGACTTTGATGCTGTCAATATTAAAAAAACGGGAATCTAAATCAGTCTTTAGCGAACTTTCAAAAGTTGAGAAAAAAATTATCAGAGCATGGTGCATGTATGATTGGGCTAATTCTGCCTTTTTTACAAGTATAGTTTCTGCAATAATGCCGATTTACTTTGTAGGCCTTTATAGAGAATCTCTTGGTTCGGGGGTTGTTTTTTTTAATTTTCAATTTTCGGCAACTGTTGTTTGGGCACTAACAGGCGCTCTTGGTACTTTCTTAATTGCTTTGAGTAGCCCGATTTTTGGTGTAATTGCAGATAGATCAGGTATAAAGAAAAAATTAATGGCTATATTTTGTATCAGTGGTTGTTTAGCAACAATTATGTTGTTTTTTTCTTCTTATACTTCCTCTCCATGGCTTTTTAGTTTAGCTTTTTATTTTTTAGGTGCAATTGGTGCAGCAGGTGCAAATGTTTTTTATAATTCACTTTTACCTCATATCGCTCCTGAAAATTTATTAGATGACGTCAGTAGTAGAGGTTATGCATATGGATATTTAGGTGGAGGTTTATTACTTCTTATACATTTAGTAGTGTTAGTTTTTTTTGATTATTCGGATTTAGCAATTAGATCATGTCTAGCTTCAGTTGGAGTATGGTGGTTTGGATGGGCTTTATGGACACTGAAAGTTGTCCCTGAACCAAGTTATAAAAAAACAAGAAAAATTGGTGTTTCAAAATCTATTGTTAGAGCTGTTAGGCAAATAAAATCTACTGCTGGTGAATTTAAACAATTTAAGCAATTATTAATATTTCTTATTGCATTTGTTATTTTTAATGATGCAATTGCTACTTGTCTTGGCATAGCTGGTGCCTACGGATTAGATGTTTTAAGAATTTCACCTGAAACTGCTACTTTAACAATTCTTATTGTTCAGTTTGTAGCTTTTCCTGGTTCATTATTTTTCAGTTATCTTTCAAAAAAATTAGATACAAAGAAATCTTTATCTATAGCTGTGATTGGTTGGGGAATTATAGCAATTTTGGCATTAGGGTTTGCTCCACTTAAATTAGATAATCATAATCAATATGATTACCAACTTTCATTTTTAGATGATAAATATGTTTTAAATTCATCTCCAACATTATCTGAAACAAATAAAAACGAAGTTAGTTGGGCAGATATAAATTCTAAATTTCTAGATAAAGATGAAATATCTTTAGATAAAGCAAAATTATTTATTTCAAATTTTAAAACTACTGACTGTAAATTTAGTATTTCATTCTTAGATGG
>TARA_B100001115_G_C15848238_1_pt1 | contig 12219 bp, 11 predicted proteins | sample TARA_B100001115 | Tara Oceans TARA_B100001115 (sample SAMEA2622652) | marine metagenome | biome: marine biome (ENVO:00000447); feature: surface water layer (ENVO:00002042); material: "saline water (ENVO:00002010), including plankton (ENVO:xxxxxxxx)" | depth 5 m | reverse complement strand
CTAAAAGATGTATTTGGAAAAATTATTTCGATGTTTAAACTGACAAAATAACGTCTATTGTATAAACAAAAGCATCAAAGGTTGTCTTCAACGACATACCTTTGGTCGTAATATGTCACTATCGATAATCGAACTAGAGGAACTCGCAAGAAAATGTCGCGTTGAAATTGTTAAGATGGTGTACAGAGCTCAGGCTGGCCATCCCGGCGGTTCACTTTCCGAGATAGACCTAATCAGTGCCCTCTACGCTAATTACATGCGAATAAGGCCTGACGAACCAGACTGGGATGATCGTGACAGATTCATACTCTCTAAAGGTCATGCATCACCCGGAATGTATGCGATACTTGCGGAAATGGGATTTATCTCCAAAGATGATTTGAACTCTTATCGAGTTTTAGGCGGAGTTTGCCAAGGGCATGTCGATATGAAGTGGTGCCCGGGCGTTGATTTTTCTGCAGGTTCTCTCGGGATGGGTCTATCATTTGGTATGGGTTGCTCTATCGCTGCAAGGTTAGCGGGCAGTGAGCGTAATATCTTCGTAATGATTGGTGATGGTGAGATTCAAGAAGGGAGTATTTGGGAGGCCGCAATGGCAGCTAAACATCATGAACTAGGTAATTTGAAAGTGATTCTTGACAGAAACCGAATTCAAAATGACGATTTTTGTGAGACCCAATTGAGAATGTTTGACATACCAGCAAAATGGCGCTCTTTTGGCTGGGACGTCATGGAAATTGACGGCCACAATACTGAAGAGGTTGTAAAAGGTCTAGACTTCCTGATTAGCAACAACGACAATCCAGCTATTCTAATCGCTAATACAATCAAAGGAAAAGGTGTTTCTTACATGGAAGATAACCCGGCATTCCACGGAGCAGCACCCAATGATGAGCAATTCCGTGTTGCTATGGAGGAACTTGGCGAGGTGTTAGCATGAGTAGAATGGCCGCTACAAGAGACGGTTATGGACAAGCTCTGCTAGATATAGCGATTAATGAAAAGGTTGTAGTTCTAGAGGCTGATTTGGGGAAATCTACGAAGTCCCTCCACTTTCGAAAAGCCTACCCAGAGCGTACTGTATCATGTGGCATTGGTGAGCAGAACATGTTGCTTACCGCTGCTGGACTCGCATCATCAGGTTACATACCATTCGCTAGCACATTCGCAATATTTACTGAGAGAGCATTCGAGCAAATGCGTAATGGTGTTGCAAGACCTAACCTGGCGGTGCATTTGTGCGGCAGCCATGGTGGCACACACACCGGCACTGACGGTTCATCTGCCCAATCAATAGAGGATTTAGCAATTTTTAGAACTCTACCTAATGTCATTGTTATGCATCCATGCGATGACGTGAGTACTAGAATCTTAACAACGCAACTAGTAGATGTTGACCAACCAAGTTACACCAGAACTGCAAGAAACAAAACTCCGGTTTTGTACGATGGACGGGAAGATGAAATCGAGATTGGCAAAGGAATAATTCTCAAAGAAGGCAGTGACGTCGCTATCATAGCGTGTGGGGTGATGGTTTCCGAAGCACTGAAGGCAGCTGATGAATTGGAGCAAAAAGGTATCGCAGCAACAGTTGTGGATATGCACACAATTAAACCACTTGATGACAAACTTGTCCATTCACTAGCGCAAAAATGCGGTGCAATAGTTACTGCAGAGGATCATAACATAATCGGTGGCCTTGGGGGAGCGGTTGCCGAATATTTGTCATCCAACATTCCGATTATACTGGAAAGGGTTGGTGTAAATGACAGATTTGGTGAATCTGGTCAAGCCGATGAAATGCTTGAATTAATGGAGATTTCTGCACCATACATTGCCAAATCAGCAATTAGAGCAATCAATCGTAAGTGATGTATAAGAGGATTGCATCACAGTCACTATGAAGATTAAATCACTATTGTTAGTGATACTCCTCTTCATTGCAGCAACTCCAATAAACTCGTCTACCCTAGAGGAGGCAAATGATTCGCACTATTCGAGTGATTCCGGTTGTAATGCTAATCGAAATGAAACATGGACTGTCGGTCTGATTTATTGTACAGATAAAATGCAAGAAGGATATACTTTATTCTCACCAATGGCTTCCAACACCTCTTATTTGATTGATCATTTTGGTAGAGAAGTCCACAACTGGACATCTCCAGGTAACCACAGACCCGGACTATCCGCATATCTGCTGGATGATGGCTCTTTACTCAGGACTGCGAATCTCGGCAATAATCAGCCAGGTGAATTTACCGGTGGTGGCAGTGCTGGAAAAGTTGAGAAAATTTCCTGGGATGGTGAATTAGAATGGTCATGGTCTTACTCCAGTGAATTATATCGAAGCCATCATGATATTGAGCCTTTACCAAATGGTAATTTCTTAATGATAGCATGGGAATATAGAAATGAATCTGAAGCTGCTGCTGCAGGTAAGTACCCACAAGATGATTCGAGTAGAGCTTTAGGTACATCATCGGTCTGGCCAGATAGAATAATTGAGGTTAAGCCAATAGGTACTAATCAAGCAGAAATTGTTTGGCAATGGACGTTTTGGGATCACCTAATTCAAGATTATGACTCGAGTAAAGCAAATTATGGAATCGTCTCCGAGCACCCGGAATTGTTAGATGTAAATTTCATCGATTCGGTCGGTGGTGCATCTGGAGGAAGGGATTGGTTACATTGCAATGGAATTGATTATAACGAAATTTTGGATCAAATTGCTATATCGTGCAAAAATACTAATGAGATATACATAATCGATCATAGCACAACAACTGAAGAAGCGTCAGGCCACACTGGGGGAAACAGTGGAATGGGCGGCGATATACTGTATCGTTATGGCAATCCTGAGAGTTATCAGAGAGGAGGTCCCGATGACCAGGTTTCCTTTGCCCAACACGATATACAATGGATAAAGCCAGGTTATCCTGATGAAGGTAAATTGATGTTATTCAATAATGGCAACGGCAGAGACACGCAATACTCCTCTGTTGATGTAATTGAGGCTCCAATCAACGGATATGTATACGATATAGACCAAGTAAAGCCATACGGACCGGCAAATCTATCTTGGACATGGGATGCAGGATTCGAGATGTATTCATCAGCAATTTCCGGCAGCACACGATTGTTGAACGGGAATACACTGATTACTTTCGGCATGCAAGGGACGTTAATTGAAGTAGATTATTCCGGCGAAATTGTTTGGAAATATGTTAGTCCAGTCAATAATCTAGGAATAATGAATCAAGGAGATTCGATATTTACTGGCAATGGTAACAAAGTTTTCAAGGTAACTAGACATTCTAGCCTAGAGCCTGCTCTGAAAGGAAGAGATTTACAACCAAAGGACTACATTGAACATTGGGAAGATAATTGCCCATCGATAGACGCTCTTCCATACGATGTAGATGGGGATGGATGTATAGACGATTCTGATGCTGATGGAGTCGATGACTCGTTAGACTTATGTGAAAATTTCAACGATAACATCGATGTTGATAATGACACAATTCCAGATGGTTGTGACTCCCTCATCGATAGTGATTTTGATTTAATCGCTGATGCTGAAGATACTTGCCAAGGCTACGATGACAACCTTGACAATGACAATGATGGAATACCAGATGATTGCGATGATATAATTGATTCAGATAACGACAATGTGAGTGATTTAGATGACACATGCCCAGGATACAATGATTCAATTGATGTAGATAATGATTCAATTCCAGATGGCTGTGATGACATAATTGATTCTGATTCGGATGGAATTGAGGATCAACATGATTTATGCCCTGACACTTCACAGCCTAACGGATTAACCCCCGATGCAAATGGTTGTGATTTGACACAAATTGATACAGATGGGGATGGCATTAGTGATTATGAAGATCTTTGTCAAGGTTATAACGATAATCAAGACAATAATTCCAATCAAATACCTGATGGATGTGATGATGAATTAAACGCAGTCGAAAAGGTATCGCTCGATAAAGATACGCCATTTATATCTCCGCTCAATATTTCAATAATCGTCTGCTTGTTCATTCTCGTTGGACTCGTTGTACGCAGAAAATTAAGCGGATAATTCAAGAAGTGCCTTAAACTCCATAATTACATGGAGTTCTTTTTAGACACTGCTGACGTTGACGAAATTAGAGAGATTGCCTCATGGGGGATTCTTGATGGAGTAACCACGAATCCTTCACTAATCAAGAAAAGTGGCAGAGATTTCAAACAAGTTGTGGCTGAAATCGCTTCGATTTGTAATGGACCAATCTCTGCTGAAGTGACAGCCATGGACACTGAAGGAATGATTAAGCAAGCACTGGAATTAAAAAATGAACTTCCTGAAAACGTTATCATCAAAATACCTTGTATTCCTGAAGGTTTGGCAGCGACCAAGACCCTTACTGAAAAGGGAATAAAAACTAATGTGACATTGATTTTCTCTGCTGCTCAAGCACTTATGGCAGCAAAAGCAGGAGCTACCTATGTATCACCATTTATTGGGCGAATAGATGACACTGGGCATGATGGAATGGGCCTTATAGCAGAAATAATGGATACTTGGAGTAACTACCCAGAAATTACTACTAAGGTTCTCGCAGCATCTATTAGGCATCCTACTCATGTGCTTCAGTGCATACAACTAGGTGCACACACAGCAACAATGCCGACAAAGATATTCCGTCAATTGATGAAGCATCCACTGACCGACAAAGGTATTGAAGGATTTATGAAAGACTGGGCGGATGTTGAGGCTGCTGGAAAGGCCTAATTTTCGATAAGAGGATTATTTTACAAGAAGATTCCACACCCACACGGGGGAGTCAGTTTGAGCGATGCAAAAGACCGCTTGAAGAAGTTACTAGACGGTGATTTAGAAGCCTCGGATATTGCAGAAGATGCCTCATTGGTCAGCCTGGCAGACCGTTTATACGGTATAAAAATCGCTAATGTCAAACCAGTAAAGGCCAGAGATTTTGATGAAAAGTCAAACAGCCCGTTACCGGACGGTGAGCAACAATTCGGTCAAACCTCAAATTTAATGGTTGAAGTTATCGGGCCTTCAGCGCTCCCTGTTCCTGAACTGCCGCATCTAGAGATGCCTGAATTGCCCAATGCTAAAAGGAGATTTTCCCTACTTTCAATCATATCGTTTACTGGACTAGTATTTGTAACGCTGAATTTGCTAGGATTATTTTCAAGTCTATTTGAGAGTGCTTGTGACCTCAACACTTGCCGATCAGACGGTCAAACAAGGATAAATTTGCTAGATTTCTACAAATTTGGTGAATCTGATGGATGGTCATATTCCTTGCTGACTGAAAATATGACCGGAATTGGAGGAACAAGTGGCGGAATTGGAATACCTGATATTGTAGCCATTGTATCACTGTTACTCATTTTCTTTATGTCCAGAAAAAAGTGATTATATGTCTCCTGACGGACTTATTTCACAGGCTATTGCATATCTAGGTATGATGCTTATACTTGGAGCGTTTTTATTGGAGACAAGAGATGTTTTGGATAGTAAAAACAAAATTTACTTGTTGATGATGGCGCTTGGTTCCGGACTGCTTGCAGTTAGGGCGTTATTGGTCAAGGAATGGGCATTTTTAATCTTAGAAATTGTCTGGTGTTTAGCAGCGATAATTGCAATGATTGGATTACCATCTAAATCAATCCATCAAAAGCAACATATTCATGAGTGATAGTCGCACGAGCGAACACTATGAGCAAGGGTCCTGCCAAAGCAAAGCGTGGCATTCCATCTAAAGTAGAGAATTTTAATGAATGGTATCCATTCATTGTCGAAGCTTCTGACTTAGTTGACAAGCGTTATCCGATTAAGGGGATGGATGTTTGGCGACCATACGGCTGGAAAACAATGAGATTAATTGATTCACTGACGCACTTGGAGATGGAAAAGACTGACCATGAAGAGGTTAACTTTCCACTATTGATACCGGAAAATTTACTCGAAAAGGAAAATGCACTTGTCGCACGATTGAAACGCGCTAGAGAAGAAGGTGTCGACCCGGATGAATTAAGAGATGAAGAGGAGGAAAGTGGCTTCAAAAAAGAGGTATATTGGGTTAAACATGCTGGCGAGAATGACCTTGACATTCCAATGTTTTTGCGGCCGACATCTGAAACCGCAATGTATACAATGTTTCCACTATGGATTAGGTCACACAAAGATTTGCCGCTGAAGATTTATCAGATGGTCAATACATTTAGGTATGAAACCAAACAAACAAGATCGTTCATACGCGTAAGAGAAATTCACTTTTTTGAAGCGCACACAGCACATGCTGACGAGGATTGTGCAACTCGACAAATTGAACAAGACTTGGAGATTGTAGATAGTTTAATGGAAAAATTATGTCTACCTATCATCAAAGCCAAGCGTCCAGTTTGGGATACATTTCCAGGTGCTTGGTATACTATTGGAATAGACGCTGTGATGCCTAACGGTCGGACGCTGCAAGTTGCTTCTTGCCACCATTACAGAGATCAATGGGCAAAAGCCTTTGATATCACATATGAGAACTTAAACGCTGAACAACAACATGTTCACCAGACAACTTATGGTATGTCTGAAAGATTACTTGGCGCAGTGGTCGGAATGCATGGCGATGATAATGGGTTAATTATGCCGCCGGCAATTGCTCCGTTTCAAATTGTTATTTGTCCGATGATTAAGAAAAACTCAGAAGTTGATACAGTGTCAGAATCAAATAGAATCGCTGAAATTTTGCGTAAGGCTGGATTACGAGTAAAAGTAGACGCCCGCGACATTCGTGCCGGTCAGAAGTATTACGACTGGGAGATAAAAGGCGTACCGCTAAGGTTAGACATAGGTCCTAGAGATATTGCTGAAGGTACTGCTTATGCAGCACTTAGAACTGGAGGCAAGGAAGCGCTAGAGATTGATAGAATCGTTCAACTCTGCGAGATGAAATTGGGTGAAATCTCTAACGAATTAAGAAGGCGTTCTCTTGAGCACATGAATGATGTAATGGCACCTCTACCTGAGTTTATTGAGACAGAAGGCAATTGGTCGATTGGTGGGGAAATTCTTGATGGCAAAATATACGAAATGCCTTTTGATGGTAACGATGCTCATGCAGAAGTTATTGAAAAATTGACTGGCTTAACATTTCTCGGAGACTCTATCGACGATTACGAGCAAGAAAAGGCATGTCACATGACCGGCAAAATGACTAAGCGAAGAGTAATACTGGCCAAGACGTATTGAGAACAGGTGGAGTGTAGCATGAGTGAACAACTAAACCTAACTGAAGTAATGACCGAAGTTCAAAATTTTATTACCTCTGATGGACAAATTATTCCAGCACAAAGGGATTTTTACCGAGTTCTGCGGGACAAAATGAATAATCACACAGGTTTGTATATTGAATCTGAAGTTGAATTGATTCTCTTGGACGCTAGATCAGAAGTGTTAGAATTGTCAGACCAGGACTACAACGCAATTCGTGATTTGATTATGGATAGATTCGGTCTAAGCAAACGACTTGAAGAAGAACAACGACTCAGAGAAGAAATGGTTTTGAAGGAAAAACTTCGGAAAGAGGCGGAATTAAAAGCCCGTGCTGAAGCAATAGAAAAGGCGAGAATTGAAGCAGAAGAGAAAGCAAAAGCCGAGGCTGAACTAAGGGCGCAAATTCAAGAACAGGAGCGTTTAGTTGAAGAGGCGAGAAAAAGAGCTATCGAAGAAGAACAAGCTCGAAAACAAGCCGAAGAGGCTGCGAGACAAAAAGAACAGGCAAGAATAAAAGCTGAAGAAATTGCTAGAATCGAGGAAGCAGCAAGACTGAAAGCTGAAGAAAATGCTCGTATGAGGGCTGAGGAAGAAGCGCGGGTAAAAGCCAAAGAGGAAGCTAGACTGGCTGAAGAAGCAGCGCGAATAAAAGCCGAAGAGGAAGCTAGATTGGCTGAAGAAGCAGCGAGAATAAAAGCTGAAGAGGAGGCGAAAATCGCCGAACAGGAAGCAAAGCGAATTGAAGAAGAGGCAAGAATACAGGCTGAAAAAGACAGATTAAGGCTTGAAGAGGAAGCAAAACTTGCCGAAGTTAACGCAGCACATCAGAAAATGGTAGACAAAGCAATTCGATTGACTGAAGAACAGAAATCGCAAGAAGAAGCAAGGATTGCTGAGGAAATTGAAGCAGCCAGAATCGCTGCCGAGAACCAGCGTCTTAGAGAAGAGGCTGAAGCAAAGAGAATTGCAGAGGATGAGGCGATGCGTATCGAAGAAGAAACTAGGCTTGCAGCTGAGGAGGCAGCCAGAAAACTTGCTGAAGAAGAGGCAAGAAGAGCTGCCGAGGAGGCGGCAAACACCAAGCAAATACCCGATTTACCACCAAGCGATGATTGATTACATTCCGAATGAAGACGGATCGATATCCATATCTCCATCTTTCATCATTTTACGCATTTGCTTATTCAATTTCCTGTTACCACCCATACCTTTCATCATTTTCCTTGAGCGGTTCCACTGACCAATGAGTTCTCTAACATCCTTCTCTCGAACGCCGGAGCCGCGAGCTATTCGCTTTATCCGGTCTGCTTTTATTTTCGCTGGTTCATTCTTTTCCCATGCCGTCATGCTATCCATTATTGTCCTGTAACGATCTAAATTGGCTTGCATAGCATGCTTTTGTGACTTTGACATACCTCCTAGGCCGCCCAGCATATTACCCGGTAGAAACGACATTAATTTATCGATAGTTCCGACCTTTGACATCATCTCCATCTGTTTGTACATGTCATTCAAAGTAAATCTACCACTCATCATCCTTTGAGTAAGACGCATGGCCTCTTCTTCATCAAGATCCTCAGGGGCCAAATCTATCAGGCCTTGAATATCGCCCATACCAAGTAGCCTTGAAATGAATCTGTCAGATTCAAATTTTTCTAAATCAGCTATCTTTTCACCTACACCAATGTGAACTATTGGTGCACCAGTAGCCGCAACTGCAGATAGTGCTCCACCACCTCTAGCAGTACCGTCTAACTTAGTGACAACTATACCAGTAACCCCAGCCAATTGATGAAATGATGCCGCAACAGGTCCGGCTGCTTGTCCAACCTGAGCATCGATGACTAGCCATCTCTCTGTTGCTCTTGTTAGGGATGCAATATTCTCTAATTCTTCTACCAACTCTTGGTCTAATTGATGCCGTCCAGCTGTGTCAACAATTACTAAGTCAGCAGCAGAACATTCTGCTAATCCATTTCTTACAATTTGTGCAGCATCCTTGTTATCAGGTTCTCCATAAACATGTATTGTGGTATCTTCTAGCAACTGGGAAAGTTGTGCATAAGCGCCTGGTCGGTGAACGTCAGCTTCGATTACTGCAACACGTAAACCGTGCTTTTTGCGATACCACTCGGCAAGTTTGGCAGTAGTGGTGGTTTTTCCTTGACCATATAGACCAACTAGAAGTAAGGTCGAGCCCCTAGGTTGGAATTGATGTGCGGGGCCTAGAATTCTGACCAATTCTGTGTAGAGTATATTCATTGCATGTGTTTGAAGTGTTAAGCCTGGTCTGGGCTCTTCTTCCTTTAGCCGAGTTTCCAACCGTTCGACAATTTCTTTTGTTTGGCGCACGTTAAAGTCCGCTTCTTGCAAGGCTCGGCGTAAACTCCGGGTCATTTCCCGGAGTTCGTCTTCATCGAGTTTACGACGATTCTTGAGAAATCCGAGGGAGCGAAAGATTCCCCTAGATAGACCTTCGAGTGCCATGACATCCCGTCCATGTTTCCCTCTTTGAACTCATCCCTTGGTCAATGGGATATTCAATCTTAGAACATCGCCTTCTAATTTTGCACCAACTTGGCTGGCTTTAACCGGCACGCTTGTTGGGATTGCTCGTTCTCTGCCATTTAAACCGACAAATAATATTCCATCATCGCTCCTAAGCGATAGCTCTTCACGTTTTATACCGGGAAAATGCAAAAAAATTACCTCATTATCATCTTCCATTTGTTGATACATCCCCCTGTGTATGCTGTGTTTCACCAATTTACCAACATTGTGCGGCCCTAAATCATCTGGTAATCTCTCGGCAGAGCCGTATAACTTTTCTGCAACCAATCTTAAATTGTCAATGCCAACTACTTCCTGCTCTAGCAACTCCATTGAACATATTTCAACTGAGCCTAAACTTTCTTCTAACTCTGCAATTCGCAATAATTCTGCTTCTCTCCGATTTTTCAAAAACGGGTGTTCAAACTCTGGAGTCACTCTGTTAACTATGCAAGATGAAACTGGTAATTTATACTCAATCAAAGAGTTATACGCTCTTACGGTCTCGTTGACACCCATTTTTTCTGGTATGGTAACTAGCGTAAAAGAGGTCAATTGAGGATCACTTAGGACCCTTCTAACGTGTAACACGCGATTTCTGAATCGTTCAAGTTCTTGTTTCATTTCTTCACTTTCTTTACGTCCAAATAACATCGAGCGGATACCACCTGACACTCTCATTAACTTAATCAAACGACCTGACCATGACTCAATTATTTCTGGCAAGGATAAAAATCTCAGTGTATGACCTGTCGGAGCGGTATCAAAAACAATAACGTCCCAGTTTGGGTCTTCAACGTGTTTGAGAAGTTCATCAAACGCTAATGCCTCATCCAGACCTGGCAGTATCATATCAGAGGTTTTGACATCAGATTTAATTTCATTAAATTCTTCTTTAGCCGATGGATCTAACATCATACCGAGTCCACCAAGTCCGCCTAATCCACCTCCTGAATTCATACCATCAACCATATTTCCCAGTTTTGGTAAAAGGGTTGACAACTTTGACTCTGGGTCCATTTCTAATCCGTACAATCCTTCTACACCATTAATCTGGGTTGGCTCTGTGCCAATCTCGACACCGAGCGAGTCTGATGTTGAGTGGGCTGGATCGCTGGAAACAAGTAGTACTCTTAGACCACAATCTGCTAAGTGTATAGCGGTCGCCGTTGATGTAGTAGTCTTACCCACACCACCCTTACCACCGAACAAAAGCAATCTTGCCATGTACACCGCCCGTAGTTGGAAGTCTTTGAATTCAACGGATTATGGCTAAATCCTGCATTGACTTGATGAACTAATACACTTGCGCAGGAATAATGGCTTCAGATTTGTTGTTATTCCAAATCTCTAGTGTCTCCGCTTTGATTGGCATGACATTGGGGTGGCGAGGAGTGATGACTAGATATTCAGGTTTCTATGATTTACCCACTGCATGGAGCAACATATTTTGGGGAATATTGCTCGGCGGAATATATGGCTCAATGGTATATACTGAAATCATAATTCCCACTATAGAATTTGAAGCCACAGGTGGCGGAGAAATTGCTAATCCTATCAATTTGATATTGCTGTGTTTAATCGCATCGATAGTCAGCCATTTCATCCTCAGAAGAAAGAGGGTACGTTCTGGCAGCTCGCAGACTACTAGTGGATGGGCACTAGGTCTTGCAATAGGTGGAATGTTCGGGATGGTGGTAATTTATGCGGTGCTTAGATTATCCGAGTTTAATCCGCAACTTGTCTTAACCGTGACACTATTGAGTATACTTGCCCCAAGATGTGAAGCAATTATTTCCTCTTATCAGGGGCAAATGATGTTAATGGGTAGAAAATGGGGAGCAATCCTCAGAGCGACTATGTGGAGGTGTGCTTATGTCGTCATGTTTGCCTATGTCCTTTCAGCTCCAGTTGGATGGATATTCATACTTCCAGTGATGTTGATTGCTAATCGGTCTTCAGAAAATTGGATTTGGAATTCAATCCCAAAAGAGGGAAAAAAGCAGCTTCGAAAAATATGGGCCAGACAAGCAAGAGAACGTAAAATGGCTACTGTCCTTGGGGAAGTCACAAGCACATCCAGCATAAAGGAAAGTGAATAAGTACTTACATAAGACACATGATTTGATTTCGTCGAATCATGTAACAACTTAAGAAATAAACACTTTGGAGGATATCCGCAGGTAAGCGTTATACAATGTCGTCAAAGCCGAGTGTCATGGGTAATTGTCCCTATTGCAGGAGTGTCACTCTTCCTGGTGACACAATTTGCTACACCTGCGGCAGGGTTTTGGCAAATATCAAATCAAAACAATTCGCTGCTGAACAGCAATTCAATCAAGGCTCAATCGAAAGTACGTATATGA
>TARA_B100001115_G_scaffold184944_1_pt1 | contig 12312 bp, 11 predicted proteins | sample TARA_B100001115 | Tara Oceans TARA_B100001115 (sample SAMEA2622652) | marine metagenome | biome: marine biome (ENVO:00000447); feature: surface water layer (ENVO:00002042); material: "saline water (ENVO:00002010), including plankton (ENVO:xxxxxxxx)" | depth 5 m | reverse complement strand
GTGTTAGAAAGATTTCATGTGCCCACTGACAAAGCTATTTTTATAAAGCCTGATGATATTAAAAAAGTAGTATACGAATTATTCATTAAATTAGGTTTATCTTTAGAGCATTCTGAAAATATCAGTGATGTCTTGACTTACGCAGATAAAAGAGGCATTGATAGTCATGGTGTCAGTAATATGCTAAGAATGTATGTTAAAAGTTTTATAGAAGCCAAAGATAATAACTCAAATAATGGGCTAAAAATTAATCCTCAATGGAAAATTGTCAAAGATTTTGGGGCAGTTACATCAATTGATGGTGATGGTGGCCTAGGTTGTGCTATAGCACCTTACGCGATGAAAGAAGCTATTAATAAAGCTAAAAAATTCGGAGTTGGGTCTGTAACTTTATTTAACTCTGGCCATTTTGGCGCTGCAGCTTATTATGCAAATATGGCAGTGGAAGAAAATATGGTAGGTTTAGCTACCACTGGTGGAGGAATCGGTATGGTTCCCACCTTCAGTAGTGAAAAACTTGTTGGACTCAACCCATTAGCTTTTGGTGTTCCTGCTAAGGAAAACCCGCCATTTATATTTGATGCATCTATGAGTTCTGTAGCAGGCAACAAGATCGAGTTGGCAAAGAGGCTAGGCGCTGATGTTATGCCTGGGTGGATATCAGATAAAGATGGAGTGCCAATTATGAAAGATTCTCAAATCCCTTCTTATGATAACCCTAATGACAAGCCAGGTATTTTACCTTTGGGAGGAACTAGAGAAATTGGATCACACAAAGGTTTTGGTTTGGCTGTGATTTTAGAAATATTGTGCGGAGGCTTATCAAACAACGGGCTTGGAATTTTCAGAAGAAAGAATACTGCACATCACTTTACTGTTTACAACATTGAAGCTTTTGGCACTTTGGAAGAATTCATGAAAGATGTAGATGAATATCTTTCAAAGTTAAAAAATAGTAAACCAGCACCTGGTTTTGACGAAGTAATGTATGCTGGTTTACCAGAAAGTAATGAAGAAAAAGAGAGATCTGAAAAAGGAATCCCATACCACCCTGAAGTGATTGAGTGGTTTAGATCCATTACAAGCGAATTAAATGTTGAATTTAATTTTTAGGAGGAAAAATGCATTACCAAAATGAAAGAAATTATGGATGCAGGGTTTCAGATGATTGGGAATATCGAGGGAACAAAGTAGCAATTATTGAAAATGAACTTATACGAGTTGTGGTCCTTGTTGATAAAGGTGCTGATATATACTCATTTGTTCATAAGCCAAGTGATACAGATTACATGTGGAGGTCTACATGGGGTGTGAGAGACACTACAAAATTTTTACCCACAACTGGCGATAATTCATGGGGGGACACTTATGAAGGTGGATGGCAATCGTGTGCTCCAACTGCAGGGAATAAAAGGAAAGATTATCAAGGGGCACCAATGGGGCAACATTCTGAGATGAGTACAATGCCATGGGACTCTCAGATATTAGAAGATAAGCCTGAAAAATGTTCCATTAAGTTTTCAGTAAGAACTTATAGGACTCCATTTTTTATGGAAAAGACACTTACATTAACTAAGAATAGTCCATTTTTAGATATCGATTATAAATTAACAAATGAGTCAATGGGCGATTCTGACTGTGTATGGTTAGAACATATAGTATTTGGAGATCCTTTTTTAAGTGAGAAATGTAGACTTGATTTGCCAAAAGCAAAAATATTTAATTGGAGTGATATCACTTTAGAGGGCTTGCCAGATAATAGGCTGTCTCCCCAAAAAGAAGGTGAGTGGCCTTATGCTGAAGGCCCCAATGGAAAAGTTGATATGAGAAAAATTCCTCCAAAGTCAGCAAAGCTACAAGATTTAGCAATGTTTCATCAATTATCTGAAGGTTGGTACGCCTTAACAAACACAGAAACAAGGATTGGGATTGGAATGCTTTTTCCTAAAGATGTTTTTAAGTATGTATGGAATTGGCAAGTTTTTGGTGGAGGATCTGGTTTTCCATGGTATGGCAGACATTACAACGAAGGGTTAGAATTATGTACAAGCCTTCCAGATGGAGATACTTTACCAAATTCAAGCGAAGAAACTTCAGCAGTAAAATTGAAAAGCGGTGAGTCAATTATTGCAAATTTAAAAGCTATAACATATGAAAGCAAGACAGGTGTAAAAGAAATTAAGGATGATGGGACGGTAATTAACCTATAATGAGGTGATATGAAAGCATTAATTTATTATGGAAATAAAAACATAAAGTTAGAAAATAACTGGCAAGAACCAAAGTTAAATGATGAATTTAATACTATCATCAAAATTAACTACACGAGTATTTGTGCAACTGACATAGAGGAATGGCAGTTTGGCCCAAATTATATACAAGAAAACGACCTACCAATTGTTCATGGACATGAAATTACTGGTGAAGTAATTGAAATAGGAAAAAATGTAAAAAACTTAAAAATTGGCGACACAGTTGCAGTAAATAATGTAATTCATTGTAAAAAATGCTTTTGGTGCCTCAATGGCCAAGGAGGAGCTTGCGTGGGAATGAAAGTGGCTGGGTTTGCATTAAATGGAGGTCTTTCAGAATACATGAGATGGCCATCAACACATTTAATTAAAATATCTGATGACATACCAAAAAAATATGGTGCACTGATTGAGCCATCAACGGTCGCTACACATGCGATCAGGAAATCTGGAGTTAAGCCTGGTGATAATGTAGCAGTTGTTGGCTGTGGGACAGTTGGGTTGCTTACTGTGCAAGTATTGAAAGCAGCAGGTGCAATTGTTACTGCAATTGACATAAGAAAAGAAAGCTTAGATTTAGCTAAATCTTTTGGCGCTGATTTTGTTTATGATTCCAGAAAAAATGACTTTGTCGAGTATTTACTATCAATTACATCAGGAATTGGGCATGACATTGTTTTTGAAACTGCCGGTGCCCATATTGCTCCAAAAATTTCTATTGATATAACAAGAAGAGGGGGCAAGACCATTCTTGTAGGTATATATTCCAAAGAATTATCTATGAATTTTAATGATATAGTTTTTTTTGAAAAGGAAGTTATTGGAACTGTGGGCTCCTCTCCGGGAGACATGGAAGCTACTGTAATGTTGCTAAATCAAGGAAAAATAGACCCTTCAAGTCTAGTATCAGAAACAATAAAATTAGATAATGTTATTAAAGGTGGATACGAGAAGATGAATCGTAGTTCTAAAAATATATTTAGAATTCTCGTTAGCCCTTAAATATGAAAGATAACAAAATAAAAATATTAAAAAGCTTCCAAGATACTGAATTCTCTTCCTTGAGCCTGAGAAGAAATTTTGAAATTAATTCATTAAATTATTTAATTGATAGCGGGTATGTAAATCTTGATACTCCTGTTATCGAGTCAGCAGATTTATTTTTTAGAAAATCTCTAGGAAGCACCTCAGGAAATACTTATACATTCACTGATCCTCAAAATCAGCAAGTTAGCCTTAGACCTGACTTTACAGCTTCAATCATGCGATATGCATTTTCTAATCACGGAAAAATTGAAAATAATTTAGGTAAATATTGTTATTCCGGCCCAGTGTTTAGATTTGAAAATAATAATGAATCTTATAACCAGTTATATCAAATTGGTGCTGAGTATATTTCTAAAAAAAAGAATGGATATGAGTCTCAAGTAATATTGGATGCCGTTAAATGTCTTCAAATAAACAATGTTAAGGAATTTAAAATTAAATTAGGTAATGTAGGTATTGTTAGAGAATATTTGGATAAAATTGGATTAAATAATTCATTAGTCGAATTTTTTCTTACAAATTTAAAATTATTTAATTCAAAAAATTATGAAGAGGAACTCTTAAGTAAAGCAAAATTTCAAAATCTTATTAAAAGTAGTAAAAAAACTGAAAATTTAAGTAAGGACGAAATCAAAGAAAAATTCAGTATTGAACTTCAAAGTAATTTAGGCTTAAGGTCACAAGATGAAGTTGTTGATAGATACTTTAATAAATTATCAAATCAGGTGATTGAATCTGAATTTAATGTATCAATCATTAAGCTAAAAGAACTTTTAAACATTGATTTAGAAAATATTAGTAGAAATATTATTGCAACTGAAATAAATTTTGAAGATTTTGAAAATCTAATTGATTCGTTATTAGATTTCGGAATTCAAAAAAATAATATTTGTATAGATTTTTCGCTTACACGAAATCTTGCTTATTACGATGGAGTTGTTTTTGATTTAATCTTTAAAAATGAGCTTATTGGTGGTGGGGGGAAATATGATGATTTACCTAAGATGCTGGGGTACAAATCAGATTACAGCTGTTTTGGTTTTGCAATAAATATTTCTAAATTTACGGATGTTTACAAAAATGAATAATAAATTAAAAATATTTTTACCTTCATCAGGATCTTTGTCGAAAGGTTCCTTAGATTATTTTGAAAAAAGTAAATTAATTATTACAAAGGAAAGTGATAGGAAGCTTGTTGGCAAGGTTATTGGTAGTGATTCAATTGAAATTTATTTTCAAAGATCAGGAGATATACCAATTATAATTGATAGAGGGGTAGGGCATATTGGCGTAACTGGGCTTGATAGGTATCTTGAGCATTGTGAAAATTCTAATTTATCTAAAATTTCTATTGAAGATTTGGGTTTTGGTAATTCTAATCTTGTAATTGCTGTGCCATCTGGCTGGATAGATGTTGATAATATTTATGATTTAATTGAATTAAGTTATGAATACAAAAGTAGGTCTGAAAATCTAAAATTAGCAACAAAGTATCCAAATCTCGTAAGAAGAAAGCTTGAAAAATATGATGTTCACAACATTGTCTTTGTTTCTGCGTCAGGAGGGTTAGAAGCCGCCCCCATGATTGGTTATGCAGATATAATTGCAGATATAACAGTTACTGGAAAAACAATGAAAGAAAATAATTTAAAACCTTTAAAGGATGGCGTACTTTTTAATTCTCAGGCATGTGTTATCACCTCAAACAACATCCCAGAAGATTTAAATATTGAATTTTTAAATATAATTAATAAATTAAGTAGTGCTGGATAAAAGTGAAAACATTTAATAATTTTAAAGAATCAAAAGATTATATTATTAATTTTTTAAGGAAAATAGAAACAGATGAATCCTTGTACAGTATATGTAGTGATATTGGAAAAAACATTAAAAAAAATGGTGATATCTCACTAAAGAAATATTTAAAAGATTTTGATAATTTCAATCTTGAATTTGAACTGGGAGAAGAATCAATTAATGATTCTTTTTCTAGAGTAAGTAAAAAATTTATTGATTCTATTCAAAAAAGTATAAATAGATCAAGGGATTTTCATAAAAATTCTATGCCAAAAAGCTGGAATAACCCATCAGGTTCTTTAGGTGAAAATATTATTCCCGTAGACAAGGCACTGTGTTATGTTCCTGGTGGAACAGCTCCTTTAGTTTCAACTGTAGTAATGACAGTGGTCCCAGCCAAAACAGCAGGTGTGCAAGAAGTCATAGTTACTTCACCGGCAATAAATAATGTTATATCCGATGAAATTGTTGTAGCTGCAAAAATGGCGGGAGCTGATAGAATATTTTTGCTTGGAGGAGCACATTCAATATTTGCTTTTGCCTACGGAACCCAAACTATCCCTAAGGTTGATCTTATTTGTGGCCCTGGAAATAAATTTGTCACTGAAGCTAAAAGGCAAGTCTTTGGTTCTGTTGGAATCGATGGTTTATATGGACCTACAGAAACATTGGTCATAGCTGATAAATTTAATGATATTGAATTATGTGCCGCTGATCTTATTGCTCAGGCAGAACATGATGTTGAAGCAACCCCTATATTAATCACTGATTCATTAGAATTTTCAAAAAAAGTTAAAACTGAAATATTTAAACAATTTGAATTACTCCCAAGAAAAGAAATAATACAAAAAAGTTTTGAGGCAAAAGGATTATTTTTTATTGTTGACAATATCCTTGATTCAATTGAATTATCTAATTTGATTGCAGCTGAACACGTAAGCATATTGTCAGAAAAAATAGTTAACAATTATAAAAGCATTGTGAACGCAGGTGGTGTTTTTCTAGGTGATGATTCAGCAGAAGTTTTTGGTGATTATATTGCTGGCCCGAGCCATGTTATGCCAACAGGAGGCTCTGCAAGATTTAATTCGGCCTTGAATGTGAGGCACTTTTTGAAGTATCAACCATTTATTAACTTATCTAAAAAAGAAGTTTTATCAGTTATTGAAGAAGTGATAAATTTAGCGGAACTTGAAAATCTTGATGGGCACGCACAATCTGCAATTAAAAGACGAAGGAAGATGATTGGTGAATAATGAATAATTATGTAAATGACCACATAGAAAAACTAAAAAATTATGAACCAGTCGAATCAGACGACACTTTAAGGGCTAAATATTCTTTGGGTGACAAAGAAATAATCAGACTAAATGCAAATGAAAATCCATATGGCTCAATCCCAGAAATTAATATTAAATTATCAAATTTTTCATTTCATAATTATCCTGACTCAAATCAATCAAACCTAAGAAAATTTTTATCAGAATATACAGGACTCCCTTCAGAAAATATTGTTGCGGGCTCTGGTGCAGATGAAATGATTGAACTAATCTTCAAAATATATGGAAAGAAAGGAGATGTTCTAATTGACGTCCAACCAACATTTGGAATGTATTCTTTTCTTGCATCTTCCATGGGCATGAAAGTTATAAATTCGTCAAGAAAGGAAGATTGGTCAATTGATATAGGTAAAACTATTAATCTTATAAAAGAAAATGACTCTAAAATTTTATTTATTGCATCACCAAATAATCCTACAGGTAATGTAGCCAAGGAAGGTGAAATACAAAGTTTACTAGAAACCGGGTCAATGGTAATTGTCGATGAAACATATTACGAATTTTGCTCTAAATCAACATCAAACTTATTAAATTCATATGAAAATATCATTATTTTACGATCATTCAGTAAGTGGGCAGGTATTGCTGGTTTAAGAATTGGGTATATGATGGCGAGTAAAAATGTAATAGATAATATTTTTAAAATTAAACAGCCATACAATGTAAATCTTGCTGCTGAAGTTGCTGCCATAACTACTTTAGAAAACGCAGGTAAATTAATAGAAAATATAAAAATTATAAATAATGAAAAAGAAAACTTTTTCTTGTTTTTGAAACAATATAAAAATATAACCCCATTTGTTTCTGAAGCAAATTTTATATTATGTAAATTTAAAAATAATGACAGTGAAATTATATTTAATAATCTAGCAAAAGAAGGTATCTTTGTAAGAAAGTTTTCTGATATAGAATTAAAAAATTACCTTAGAATAAGTATTGGAAAGCCAGAACAAATGAAAAAAATTAAAAACTTAATCAAAACATATTATGAGAAAAGCTGAAATCAAGAGAAAAACAAAAGAAACTAGTATTGAATTAATAGTAAACCTTGACGGGACAGGTAAAAGCTCTATCTCTACTCCTTTTGGAATGTTAACTCATATGATAGAACAGATCTCAAAACATGCTCAAATAGATATAAATTTAAAAGTTAATGGAGATACTGAAACAGGCTCTCATCATGTTGTTGAAGACACAGCTATAGTTTTAGGTGAAGCCTTTGATAAAGCTCTGGGTGACAGGGCAGGCATTGAGAGAATGGCTGATTCAACTGTCCCTCTTGACGAATCATTGTCAATGGTTGCAATCGATCTTGCTGGCAGAGGTTATCATTCTGTAGAAATTTTGCCATCAAATCAAATTGGAGATTTTCCAACAGATATGGCTAGGCATTTCTTTGAGACGCTTGCTGTTGAAACAAAGATGGCGTTACATATTAAGACACTTTCAGGAAAAAATGAGCACCATATAATCGAGTCAGTGTTTAAAGCTTTTTCAAAAACATTTAAGAAAGCAATTAAAATTGATAAAAATTTAGAAGGCTCAATACCCAGCACAAAGGGTACCTTAACTTAGTTTCTACTGTATTGCGTCACCCCAGTAATTTCCAATCCAGCTTTCTGGAGCTCTGTCTCTATATGCTTTAATAAATTCATTTATAGCATCTTCGTTATATTCTTCTAGATATTGGACGTGCCTCCAAGATGTAAGTGCTATTTTGGACTTCATTCCACTGTAAGGGCTCAGTACGATTTGGGTATCATCCTTAGATCTGAGCTTATCTAACTTAGAAATTAATTCAGTACAACTTTCTTTACAATCGTAATGTATACCAATTCCACCATGAGAGAGGTTATGAATAAGCGCTTCATCAGGTATCTCTTCATCATATTTCCCCCATTTTACCGGTGAACCAAATTTAGCCAAATCATTTTGATCTGGCCTAATAGCCCAATGTGGTCCAGAAGTAGCAGGTTTTGTAGAATATGGTACATGAGAAGACCCCACAAGTATTTTTTGATTTCCTTGGTCCTCTAAAGCCTTAGTTGGACCTCCAGCGTTGAAAGGCAATGGTTCTCTTATATTTGTGGTTGTTCTTGTACCAATTAGGCCAGGTACTACCAAACTTGCAATAACTAATATAGCAAAAACCGAAATACCAGAAACAATTATTGATTGCCTAACCTTCTTTTTTCTTTCTGCCCTTTGTCTTCTTTCAGCTCTAATTTGAGATTTAGAAATCCCTCTTCTTTCTGGCGGCCTAGTAGTAGCTTTTTTTTGATTCATATTTGCACCCCGTGTAATTATAACTATTTTTAGTTATGATAATTCAAGCTTTTTAAAGATTTGATCAACATATTTCAAAAAATATTCAATATCAAACAATAATTCAACCTCTAAATCGTTAAGATTTTTTTTGATCATATCATTATTTTTTATAACATCTTTAAAATCAATCCCTCTATCCATCGATTCAATAGATGCAGACTGTATCATTTCATAAGCTTCTTTTCTTTGCACCCCTTTTTCAACAAGTGATAGCATTATTTTTTCAGAAAAAATTAACCCTCCAGTTAAATTTAGGTTCTTTAGCATATTGTCTTCATTTACTTTCATACCGGAAATTACCTTATTAAAAGTATTAATAATATAATCTGAGGCTAAAAATGAGTCAGGAATTATTATTCTTTCTGCAGATGAATGAGAAATATCCCTTTCATTCCACAATGGCATATTTTCTAGTGCAACATTAGAATTTGATCTTATTATCCTTGAAATACCACAAATTCTTTCAGATAATTCGGGGTTTCTTTTATGCGGCATAGATGAAGATCCTGTAGATACAAATCCGGATTCCCCAAATGGCTCTTGTACTTCATCTATTTCTGTTCTTTGTAGAGATCTTATTTCAGTAGAGAATTTTTCAAGACTTGCAGCTATTAATGCTAATCTTTGCAAAACGTCAGCGTGCCTATCTCTTTGAATGATTTGATTAGTAATTGGCGCAGGTTTAAGTCCAAGTTCGTTGCATACTGTTTCTTCAATTTCAAGTGGAACTGTTGCGTGTGTACCGACAGGACCTGAAATCATTCCAACAGAAGAAATATTAATAACTTGGTTAATTCTTTCAATATGCCTTTTAATTTCTTCATGCCATAGTGCAATTTTTAATCCAAAGCTCATAGGCTCTGCATGAATTCCGTGCGATCTACCAACACAAGGTGAGTATTTGAATTCAAGAGATCTTTTTTTCAGTGAAACTAAAAGATTTTCGAGTGAATTTTTAATTATTTCTAGCGACTCTTTTATTTGAATACTTAGAGAGGTATCTTTGACATCATTTGAAGTTAAGCCATGATGTATCCATCTGCTTTCTTCTCCAAGCGAGTTGCTGATTGATCTAGTAAAAGAAATCATATCATGCTTAGTTGCATTGAAAATTTCATTGTAAAGATCTTTATCAAATTTGGCTTTTTTAATTTTTTCCAATTCTAATTCAGATATTACACCAAGTTTATTCCATGCTACACATGCAGCAATTTCAATTTTTAACCACAACTCAAAGGTTTTATCCTCACTCCACACTTTTTTCATTTTTTCAGTAGTATATCTATCAATCATTAAAATATTTTATGTTTAACCAAAAATTAATTTTACATTTATTATTTTAATTTGTACTAACAATTAAATATATATATGAAAAATAAAGTTTTTAATAAAATAGTTTATTAATGAATTTAATAAAATGAAAAAGATAAATAACTATCAAACAGAACTTAGATTAGCTTCAAAGCTACTAAACGAAGGCCAAATAATAGCTATTCCAACTGATACATATTATGGATTGGCATGTGACCCTTTTAACTTTGAATCACTTAATAAATTATTTAAATTAAAAGAAAGAGACATTCGCAAACCATTGCCTTTACTGATTGCATCAAAAGAAGATTTATTAAATTTTGGTATTGACTATTCCGATTTTGAAAATTTACTTGATGCCTTTTGGCCAGGGCCTATTACAATTGTGATGAAAACCGAACATAAATTTTACAATGGGATGATAGAAAATGATGGATATGTTGGATTTAGAGTTCCAAATCTAGAATTTGTAAGAGATTTAATTAAATTTTCTGGCATTCCAATAACAGGAACAAGTGCAAATATTTCTGGTCAACCTGAAACTAAAGATATTAATGTTCTTGAAGATAGTTTAGACTTAAATATCGTCAAGATGATAATAAACATAAATTGTGGAAAAGAACAAAGTGCTTCGACAGTTATTAAATTATCAGATGGTAGAGTAGAGATGTTAAGGGAAGGGCCAATAAAATCAAATCAAATCAAAGAAATATTAGGCAATGATTATAAATATGAATAATGATTTTGAGAATTATTTATTAAAGCTGGTCAGTATTAATGAAGTCGAGTTGTATCGAATAATTAAATATCAACTAGGATGGGAAGATGAGGGCGGAAATAAAATCGAAAATCTAAATCCAAAAAATAGAAAGTTTTCTAACCTAACATTGAGTGTTTCAAAAATATTTGGGGATGATCTTTTAAAAAGCTTCCCCTTTGCTGCCTCAATAGAGATATTAGCAAGCTCTTGGTATGTTCATGGTGATGTTCAAAGTGGTATCACGGACAGATTTGGCAGACCTTCAGTATGGTGGAAATGGGGACCAGCTCAAAGTATAAATACTGGAGATGGACTTCATGCTCTTGCAAGGCTATCTCTGCTTAAAAATAATTCTTTACCTAATGAAGCATTATTGAAGTCATTATCAATATTTGATAATTCGTATCTAATGTTATGCGAGGGTGAAAATTTGGACATTAATTATCAAGAATCACCACTTGTTAGAATTAATGAATTACTTGAAATGATGAAAAAAAGGTCAGGCTCTCTGTATGGATGTAGTTATCAATTAGGATATTTATCAATGAATAGCGATAATTTTAAGGATGATATTCTTGAGATTTTAAATAAAATTGGCACCTTGTCAGGACTATTAGATGAATTACGTGAACAAAATTCTATTCTAACTGATGAAAATTTAGATCCAGAAGTATTTCATAGATTCGCATCAAAGAAAAAAAATATTTTTACTTCATTTATTCTTGAAGACTCAGACCCTTCAGTAAAAAGGATTATTGGAGAAATTTACTTTAAAAGAGTTCTTGAAGAAACAGACTTAAATACTATTAAAAAAACAATTTCTGATAATAAGAATTACATAGATTTTTATAATAATTTAATAAAAAAGTATGAAGTTGAAATTGAAAATCTATTAGATGAGTTAGGTTTTAATAATAAAATAAAATCTGACTTGAAAATGCTTTCAACAAATGAAACTTAAAACTTTATCTGACTTTAAAAATAAATATAGAAACCAAAAAGTAGATGTCTTTTTGAGGTGCGATTTAAACATCACTGAAAATGATACAAGTAGGATCGAGATGTCGATTCCTACTATTAAAGAATTATTAAGTTATAACTTCGTGAATAAAATTGTTATTTGTAGTCATTTAGGAAGACCTAAATCTAGAGAAGTAGGTCTAAGCTTGAATAATAAGGTTCATAAGTATCTTAAATTGAAGCTTGAGAAAGAAATAAACTTTATTGATTATAGGGAAAACTTAAATTTTTCAGATTTTTTTTCTTCAAAAGGTAAAATTTTTTTGTTAGAAAATATAAGATTTTTTGAAGGTGAGTTAAATAATAGTAAATTCTTATCCGAGGCATTGTCTTCAATGTGCGACGTCTTTATAAATGACGCATTTGGAGCAAGTCATAGAAAACATTCTTCAGTATATGGAATATCCTTTTTAATGGATTCTTATGCAGGAGAACTTATGCTTAAAGAATTGAGCAC